>Ga0233425_10001065_pt1 | contig 64884 bp, 57 predicted proteins | sample Watercolumn_Towu_2_FD_181712 | JGI IMG/M metagenome (GOLD analysis project Ga0233425, IMG submission 181712) | Freshwater microbial communities from Lake Towuti, South Sulawesi, Indonesia - Watercolumn_Towuti2014_140_MG | ecosystem: Environmental > Aquatic > Freshwater > Lake | place...
AAGGGGCGAGGGTGAAGCAGGGAGCGCCGGTAAAGGCGACCTGTATGTTATTATTGAGGTGAGCCCGCACCGGACTTTTGAGCGTCACGGTAGCGATATTGTAACCGAGGTTTTTATCAGTCTGGCCAAGGCTATTCTGGGTTCGGAAATCGATGTGCCTACGCTGGGTGGGCATGCCAAAATGAGGATCCCTGCAGGGACGCAGAGCGGAAGGGTATTCCGGATGAAAAATATGGGCTTGCCTGACCTGCACGGTTCTGGAAATGGCGACGAGTTGGTAAGGGTCAATGTGAAGATACCCGAGAACCTTAGCAGCCAGCAGAAGCGGCTGATCGAGGAGTTTGCCAGATTATCGGGTGAGGATATAGGCAGCGGTTCAGGTTTCTCGGAGAAAATAAAAAAGGCTTTCAGATAATCGGGGAAAAGTAATATGCCTACTTATGAATACGAATGTACGCATTGCGGCAATACTTTTGAGGCCTTCCAGAAAATAACGGATAAAGCGCTGGATAAATGTCCTAAATGCAAGAGGCCGATAAAACGGCTGATCGGAGCCGGGTCTGGGATAATCTTTAAAGGTTCCGGATTCTACGCTACGGATTACCGTAAGACAAAAAGCAGCACTTCCCGGCCCTGCCCTAACACCAAGGACAGCTGTAAATCCTGTCCTCACGCGAAATAATGGCCAAGATCAAGCCTTTCAAGGCGGTGATTTATAATAAGGAAACGATAAAGGATTACTCCAGGGTTGTCTGTCCCCCCTATGATGTGATATCGCCAGCCCAGCAGGAGCAATATCATGAGAAAGATCCGCGTAATTTCATTCACGTGCTTCTTGGTAGGGACGTAATCGGGGAGGATAAATACCGCCGGGCGGGTTCTATCTTTAGGGACTGGCTTAAGATAGGGGTGATGTCCCGCGAGGAGCTTCCGGCAATATATTTCTACAGCCAGCAGTTCAATCTCAAAGGAGAAAAAAGGGAACGTTTCGGCTTTATAGCGCTTATGCGCCTGGGAGACAAGGATTCTCCCGTTTTTGCCCATGAGAATACGAGACAGGCGGCGAAACAGGACCGTTTTAAGCTGATCAAGCAGGTAAAGGCGAACTTAAGCCCTATATTCGTGGTCTTTCAGGACAAAATGCGCATTGTCCGCAGGGTCTTCCAGAAGATCCAGGATAAGCCTCCGTTTATTGATATAGTCGATGTGGATAAGACCCGGCACAGGCTCTGGAGAGTGAACGATCCGGCATTACTAGCTTTCATACAGAAGGGTGTAGAAAAGGAGGATATGTTCATCGCCGACGGACACCACCGCTATGAGGTTGCCGGAGCTTACCGGGATTTGTTAAAAGAAAAGACGCAAGTCCCCTTAACCGGGGAAGAGGATTTTAACTACCTTCTTACATATTTTACCTGTCCCGATCCCAAGGGTCTGGTAATACTGCCGATCCACCGTCTTCTTAAGCTTGATGAGGGATTTGATTTGAAATCCTTTCTTGCGGGCTTGAAGGAATATTTTGATATTGAAGAGGTCAAGGATAAGACACGTTTCTTTTTTCTCCTGCAGAAGAGCGGGAGGTCTGAACACGTCATAGGTATGTATAGGGATGGAGTTTACCGGTTATTACGCTTGAAGAACGTGAAGATTTTAGATAAAATTATGGCCGATAAGCCCAGGGATTTCCGTACGTTGGACGTTTCGGTGTTGAACTCGATAGTCTTCGGGAAGATACTGGGTTATGATCCCGAAGAAAGAGGGGCCCTGACTTATGGCCATGATGCCGAAGAGTTTATCAGGGCGGTTGATTCCGATTTGCACTCCGCGGCGTTCTTCCTGAATTCGGTACGTATAGAGCAGATTATAGCCGTGGCCCTGACCGGCAACAAGATGCCGCCAAAATCGACCTTTTTTTATCCGAAAGTCTTATCGGGAATGGTTATAAACAAATTGGATATTTAAAAATGGCTTTATTCGGCAAACCCAAATATACGATAGTCCGTATCAAAAAGAAAGATATCCCCGAGGGCCTCTGGACTAAATGCGAGGAATGCTCCGAGACTCTCTATAACAAGACCCTAGATGAAAACCTCAGGGTCTGCCCCAAATGCAATTACCATTTCGTTCTCGGCGCCCACGAGAGGCTGGAACTCCTTATAGATAAGGATACTTTTGTCGAGCTCGATAGGGATATGGAGTCTACCGATCCGCTGGAGTTTCGCGGTCCGAAGACCTATAAAGAAAAACTTCTCTCTGATCAGGCAGCTACCGGACTGAAGGATGCGGTGATCTCCGGGCATGGTCTGCTTGATGGTAAGAAGACAGCGCTAGCGATTACGGACTCGCGTTTTATTATGGGCTCGATGGGCTCGGTAGTGGGGGAAAAGATCACCCGGTCAATCGAATACGCCACAAGAAATAAACTCCCTGTTATAATCGTGTCTGGTTCGGGAGGAGGCGCCCGTATGTACGAAGGCTTATATAGCCTGATGCAGATGTCTAAGACCTGCGCAGCCCTTGCCTACCATAAAGAAGCGAAGCTTCCCTATATTTCGGTTTTAACCAATCCTACCATGGCCGGAGTAATGGCGTCTTTTGCCGGGATCGGCGATATTATCGTGGCTGAGCCCAAGGCGCTGATAGGGTTTACCGGCCCGCGAGTCATAGAGCAAACCATAAGGCAGAAATTGCCTGCCGGATTCCAGCGTTCGGAATTCCTTCTGGAACACGGATTGATCGATATGATTGTGCACCGTAAAGGGCTTAAAACCGCATTAAGCCAGTTGCTCGACTATTTGGCTTGATGCCGTATAATAACCGGTTTTATCCGGTTCTTACCAGGGTTTAAAATGGCGCAGGTAAACCTCAAGAATGTATCCAAGGTATATGCGGGGACAGTCAAGGCGGTGGATGACGTCAGCCTGGCGGTGGAGAATAAAGAGTTCATGGTTCTAGTCGGGCCGTCGGGATGCGGCAAATCCACGACCCTCCGGATGATCGCCGGACTGGAAGAGTCAAGCGGCGGGGACATATTTATCGGCAATAAGCGGGTTAACGATGTGCCGGCAAAAGACCGGGATATAGCCATGGTATTTCAGAGTTACGCGCTTTATCCGCATATGACGGTCTTTGAGAACATGTCCTTTGGTTTAAGGTTGAAACATATACCTAAACCCGAAATAGTCCGCAGGGTCAACGAGGTCGCCGATATATTAGGCATCAGGCGGCTTTTGAACCGTAAGCCAGGCGAACTCTCCGGAGGCGAAAGGCAGCGCGTTGCCGTAGGAAGGGCGATTGTCAGGAAACCCCAGGTTTTCCTCTTCGACGAACCCCTCAGCAACCTCGATGCCAAGATGCGCGTCCAGATGCGCACCGAAATACATAAACTGCATATCCGCCTGCAGACCACCATAATTTATGTCACCCACGATCAGGTTGAGGCCATGACTATGGGAGACCGTATAGCGGTGATGAAAGACGGTATCCTGCAGCAGGTCGCCGATCCGATAACGGTCTACGACCGCCCGCGGAATAAATTCGTTGCCGGATTCATCGGGTCCCCGCCGATGAACTTTATCCCGGGGTTAATAGTTAAAAAGGAGAGCCGTTTTTATTTTGAGGAAGGCAGAGTCAGGTTAAAGATTATCGACGAGATGTATCCCGGGATCGCGCCTTATTCCGGTAAAGAAATAGTTTTGGGGGTGCGGCCGGAGGATATCTACGATAAGCTCTTTGTCTCACAGGCCCCTCCTGAAAATATCGTGCGGGTAAACTGCGAGGTGTACGAACCTATGGGCTCGGAGGTTTATCTCCATCTTAATGCCGGAGAGCACACCTTTATTGCCCGCGTGGGTGCACACGATAAGCCCAAGATCAATCAGGATATGGATGTTGTATTTGACATGAGCAAGGTGCATTTCTTCGATAAGGCTAGCGAAGAGACGATTGTTTAAATAATCCCCCTATTTCAGGCTTCTTGCTAAGGCCGCTATGCCCCAACAGGCTTTTTTAATCCAACCCGATTTCAAAATTCATCTTTTCGTATTCTTTTTAGTCACCAATGCCGCTATCATTGTTTTGCTTCTACGCAGGCACCTTAGGACGAAGTATGCCGTTGATTACAAGGTCCAGCAGGCGCAGGAGGAAATCAACATCCTTAACGAGGCGATTGACAGGGAGGAAAAAATCAAGTCGGCGCAGGAAGCCAGGATCCTGCGCTATGCAAGCCTTAAAAGATTGGTTGAGGAGATAAACCGGGAGTTTGACTACGAGGCCACCGCAGAACAATTGCTTGAGGCGGCGTTTAGCCTTATCTCTAACAAGAAAGGCGCCTGCCTTCTGTATTTAGCACAAGGCGCAAGTAGAAAACCGGCGCTCTTTAAGGCTAAAAAAGAAGACAGGCGTCTGGTAGTCAAAGCCAAGGAGGGCGATATATTCGACGCCTGGGTTATGCGTCATAATACGCCGCTTTTCATCGAGGACGTAAATAAGGATTACCGTTTCGATACCGGCAGGATAGAGCCGCAGGAACGCCGTACTTTGGCATCCTTAGTAAGCGCCCCTATACTGACCAACCGCGGATTTCTGGGATTGATGCGGCTGGAACATCCCGAGCCGGGGTATTATTCGCAGGACGACCTGAGGATGCTTTCTACTATCTGTGATCTGGGTGCTGTAACGCTTGAAAGCGAGGAGTTGTACCGGAAAACCGAAGAGCTGGCAATTCACGACGGGCTCACTTCTTTTCTCACAAGGGGATATTTTATCGAGGCGATTAAAAACGAAATAAAGAGGAACTTGAGGAGCAAGGGCGCCTTTTCGCTTTTACTTGCCGACCTGGACCACTTTAAAGTTTACAACGATCGATTCGGCCATATGGCCGGAGACGAAGTATTGAGAGTCTTGAGCCGTGTTTTTAAAGAGCAACTCGCCGAATTGAATCCGATCATCAGCCGTTACGGAGGGGAAGAATTCTGCATAATCCTGCCCGGGATATCTAAATCCGAGGCATTGAATATTGCTTTGGCGTTATGCAAGAGGATGGAGAGAGAGAGGATAGTTTTGCGGCGCAAGGAATCGTCCGTAACCGTATCGATAGGAGTTGCCGCTTTTCCGGATGACGCGGTCAACGCCGAAGACCTGATTAAGAAATCCGACGCGGCTATGTACAGGGCAAAAGAACAGGGAAGAAACCGGGCATGTTCAGTATAATCGTATTTTCTATCCTGACGGTATTAATAGCGGCCTTATCTGATCGACTCCTAAGGCTTTTCTGGCTTGAGCGCGGGAAGAAACTGGAATGGCTAAATTATGAATCTAAAAAGAAGTCGGAGCGCTTGGCCCTGATTAAACGGGATAACGCTGCTTCAAAAAGCGACCTGGAACAGATAACCGCGCTATACGATATAACTAAAGATATATGCGGGACACTGAGCGCCGAAGAGATGCTTGCAGTTTTTAAGGATTATGCCTCCAGATTTATCGGTCCGGGAGATTACAGGCTGGTTCACAGTAGGGAGGAGTTGGAATCTTTTCCGGGTTACATAGCGCTTCCGCTATCCATCAAGAGAGATGTTATCGGTTTTCTGATTGGGGGAGGTATGCCTCCGTCCGGGGCTGATAAATTCCAGATACTTGGTGGCCAGCTTCTCGTAGGCCTTAAGAGAAGCTACCTTTACAATAAAGTACAGGAGATGGCGATTACGGATAGCCTGACTCAGACTTATACCCGCAGGTATTTTCTGGAAAGGCTTGACGAAGAGATCGATCGCTCGGCCAAGCATAAGTACGAGTTTTCATTTTTGATGCTTGATATCGACCATTTTAAAGACATTAACGACCGCTACGGACATCTGGTGGGAGATGCAATATTAAAGGAAGCCGTCACGATAATTAAGGATAGCGTCCGGCAGGTCGATTTTATCGGGCGCTACGGCGGGGAGGAATTAGCGATCGTCCTTCCGGAGACCGGTAAATCCTACGCGAGGGTGGCGGCTGAGCGCATCCGGCACTCCCTGAGCCAGAAGCCGGTTAATATCTATGACGAATCGCTTCAGATTACGGTAAGCATAGGAATATCTGCCTATCCGCAAGATGGGATCCGGAGCAAAGAATTAATCGAGAAGGCGGACCGGGCATTATATTCCGCCAAAGAACGGGGGAGGAACAGGGTTTGTGTTTTTGAGGGTTAAATTAAGGATTTATCTCTTGCAATGACAATGGTTTTAGGATAAAATACAACGCTAATGAGCCAGAAATTCATCATTGGAATTGATTTGGGAGGCACTAATCTTAAGATCGCCCTCCTGGATCTGAAATTTAGCATTAAGCACAGAGAGTCTCTTAATACCCGCAAGTTCTCCGATAGGGCTGAACTTATCGCGGCAATCGTCTCTGCGGTCAGCCGGATAATCAATAATTTTGCCCTCAATAAAAATGATATCTTGGGAGTCGGGCTGGGTTTGCCCGGGCCGGTTGATCATGATAAGGGGATAGTGCATTTTTTCCCTAATATACCGGGATGGAAAGAGGTATGCCTTAGGGATCTTTTGCAGAAAAGGCTGGGGATGAAAGTTTCTATCGACAATGACGCCAAGCTCATGGCGCTTGCGGAATACCGCAAAGGTAAGGCGCGCAGGTTCAAGAATGTCCTCTGCATAACTCTGGGTACCGGCGTGGGAGGGAGCATTATCTTGAACGGCAAGCTTTATCGCGGCACTAACAACGCAGCCGGCGAGATTGGCCATCTGCCTATTAATGAATGTGGTCCGGATTGCAATTGCGGCGGAAGGGCCTGTCTTGAGGCATATATCGGAAATAACAGGATTAAAGAGGCAGGACGCCGTATGTTCCGCAGGGAGATAAGCCCGGAAGAATTAAGTGAATTAGCCAAATCGGGAAACGCTGCGGCTAAAAAGATCTGGGATGATGTGGGTAGCCGGTTGGGGCTGGCCCTGGCCGGAATGGTGAATGTGCTGAACCTTGATGCCGTGATTATCGGAGGGGGGATAGCCAACGCCGGTAAGTTCCTTTTTGATAAAGTGAACAAGACTATCCATGAACGCTCAATGACGGTACAGGCCAGGCAGGTGGAAGTATTTAAAGCGGAGCTTGGCAATGAAGCCGGGATGATCGGGGCCGCTATGCTGGTACGGGAGAATCTTTAGAATGAAGATATTTATCGATACGGCAAGCGTAAAAGAGATCAGGGAGGCCGCTGGTCTTGGGGTTATCGACGGAGTCACCACCAACCCGAGCCTGATAGCGAAAGAGTCGCGGCCTTTCAGGGAGGTGCTGAAAGAGATCTGTTCTATATTGCCGGGCCCGGTGAGCGCGGAAGTAATCAGCCTTGAGTCTGACGGGATGATCGCGGAGGCCAGAGAGCTGGCCAAGTTAGCCGCGAATATAGTAATCAAAATCCCCCTGACTAAAGAAGGCCTTAAGGCGGTAAGGGTTCTGTCGAGGGAAGGCATAAAGACCAACGTTACCCTTTGTTTTTCGGCTAATCAGGCGCTTCTGGTTGCCAAGTGCGGAGCGGATTACATTTCTCCATTTATTGGGAGGCTTGACGATATCGGGCAGGTGGGGATAGACCTGATAAGGGATATCAAGACCATCTACAAAAATTACGGATTTAAGACCCAGATTATCGTAGCCTCCGTGCGTAATCCCGTGCATGTATTAGATGCGGCGCTTGCAGGAGCGGATATAGCTACCATTCCGTTTGCGGTAATCGAGCAGCTGATAAAACATCCCTTGACTGATATAGGCATACAGAGATTCCTCGAAGATTACAAGAAGATTCCTAAATAAAAATTGGCAACCCGATATTTTAGACCCGAAACCCCGTGTAATTTCAAAGCCGCAAGGTTTATTTTCCTGTTTTTTCTTGTATTTGTTTGTTCCTTGCCTGTATTTTCTCAGGAAGAGACCCAGCCTGTTTTAGATAGCGCCAGAAAGCCTCCGGAATCGCCGCTCATGATCAATGCCGATAAGGTGGAATATCTATCGGACAGTAAGGATGTGAGTGCCGAGGGCGGCGTGGAGATAATCTATAAAGGGACGAAACTGACCTGCGATAAAATAATTGTCAATACCATGACAAAGGACGGGGCCGCTGAAGGTCATGTAAGGCTGGAAGATGCCCAGGGTGTTATAGAAGGGGATAAGCTAACCTATAATTTTCAGAATAAAAAAGGGTTCATCGATAACGCCGAATTCCGCATGGACCCTTATTACGGCAGGGCCCGCCATCTTGAAAAGGTGAGCGATGATCAGATCGCCGCTTTCCGGGGGCATTTCTCTACTTGTAATATGGACCGGCCGCATTTCAGGATCTCCGCGAGGAAGATGAGCCTTTTTCCTAAGAGCAAGATCGAGTCTTATGACGATATTATCCATCTGGGCAGTGTTCCTGTGGCTTGTCTTCCGCATTTCAGCCGCAGCCTGACCGATAAAGAGACGCATTTTCAGGCCACGCCCGGCACGCGTAAGGATTGGGGGCCCTATATCCTGACAAATTACAGGGTGGATATCACTCCTTATTTGAACGGTAGGATTTACGTTGACTACCGCCACGAATGGGGTTTTGCCGAGGGGCTGGGTTTTAATTATAATTCCCCGGATTTCGGGAGGGCGGACGTGAAGTTTTATTATACCGAGATGAAACCTAAGAATCTGCAGGGGAAGAACCCTAGTACTTTTGCAAGATATTTGGGGAGGTTAAGGTATAAATGGGATATCGGGGAACAGACGAATATCGTCAGCGAATACTATAATATTAAGGACCAGTACAGGAAGGAATTTGATTCCAGCGCCAGCTTCCTGCGCGATTATTTCTACCGCGAATACGAAAAGGACGAACAGCCGTTAAGCTACATCCAGATGCACCACAATTTCGGTTACTCCAGCCTCGATCTTCTTTTTCAGACCCGCACTATCCACTGGTATGGCCAGCTGGATAAGCATCCGGAGCTGAAGTATAGCCTGCCTAGCGTACAGCTCGGAGAATCTCCTGTCTATTTTGAAAGCTACAATACAATAGCCAACTTCAATAAACAGGAGAGCGGGACAGATCTTACCGTAGCCAGATTCGATACCTTGAATAAGTTTTCCGTCCCTCTTAAGGTCGCTTTTGTGCAGTTTAAGCCTTTTGTGGGGAGCCGTGAGACCGCATATGATAAAGGTGCCGACAATAAAAGCCTGCCGATCAGGACGATATTTACATATGGTGCGGATGCCAGCACGAAATTCTACCGCCTTTTTGATATCAAGACTAATCTTTGGGGCCTGAATATTAACAAGCTCCGCCATGTAATAACCCCGACCATAGGCTATACCTACAATCATACTCCTACAATTCCGGCTGTAAATTTAAAACAGATTGACTCCGTGGATGCGCTCACTTCCAGCAATTCCGCCACCTTGCAGCTTAGTAATAAACTTCAGACTAAGCGCGACGGAGAAAGCGTGGACCTGGTGGATTTTCTCGTGACTACCTCCTACAATTTTACGCCCAATTACGTATCCGGGAATAAGCTCGGCGGAAACTTTCAGGATGTCCTTTTCCGGTTAAAGCTTATTCCCTATTCCTGGATGCGCATAGAAGGAAACGCAACATATAAACATTCCGGGGTTCCCACCGATGCCGATTACGGAAACTACAACCGTTTTTCCGAAGCCGATTACAATATTGATTTTACTTTAGGCAAAGACCGCAGTTTCGGTATCGGCCAGCGCTATGAAAGGATGGGGGATAACGAGTTGACCCTTAATGTCGTCTGGCGACTTAACCCTAAATGGAAGGTGGGTTACTACCAAAGATATAACTTAAGGCATTACTGGAATTCCACTACTACGCAGAGTACGGGGCCGGGTATGCTCGAGCAGCAATTCACGCTCTCGCGAGACCTGCATTGCTGGGAGATGGATTTTACTATCGACCGCCAGAAGAGCGGGAATTCTTCGATCTATCTAATTTTTAGGGTAAAGGCCTTCCCTGAAAACGATTTCGGATTCGACCAGGTTTACCGTCAACCGAAGGGGGGTTCGCAGTAGGAGGGGGCGGCAGGTATTTTATGAATATTTCGATCATCGGTTCGGGCTATGTGGGATTAGTGACTGGTGCGGCTTTTGCCAAACTGGGTAACCGGGTCATCTGCGCGGATAACGATTCCGGGAAAATCGCGTCTCTAAAAAAGGGGGAGATGCCTATATATGAACCCGGGCTCAAAGAATTGGTCAGGGAAAATGTCAAAAAGAAAAGACTAAAGTTTACGGCGAGTATCAAGGAGGCGGTTGAGGGGTCGGAAATAATATTCATTGCCGTGGGGACACCTTCACTTGAAAACGGAGAAGCGGACCTTACCGGTATTGAAAACGTAGCCCGCAATATTGCGCTGAACATGAAAAGCTACCGGTTAATCGTCGAGAAATCCACAGTGCCGGTTGAGACCGGACACCGGGTTAAACAGACCATAGCTACATATATCAGAAAAAAAGTTGATTTCGATCTAGCTTCGAATCCGGAATTCCTCAGAGAGGGTTCGGCTATCCGGGATTTCATGAATCCGGATAGGATTATAATTGGAGTGGAATCCAGGCGGGCGGAAGAGCTCCTTACCGGGCTTTATAAGCCGCTCAAGGCGCCGCTGGTTGTAACCGATATTAAATCTGCTGAACTGATAAAGCATGCCTCTAATTCGTTTCTGGCTACAAAAATATCTTTCATCAATGTCGTCGCCAGGATCTGCGATTTGGTTGGGGCGGATGTGACGGAGGTAGCCCGCGGTATGGGCATGGATAAAAGAATAGGCAGTTCTTTCTTGAGCGCCGGAATCGGTTACGGCGGATCATGTTTTCCCAAGGATCTGGATGTCTTTATTAATATTACCAAGAAGCTCGGTTATGATTTTCGTCTCCTGAAAGCCGTAAAAGATATCAATCAGGACCAGAAAAAATTCGTCTTGGGCAGGATTAAGGATTCTTTATGGATAATCAAGAACAAGACTATAGCGGTACTAGGTCTTTCTTTTAAACCGGATACTGATGACCTGCGCAGTTCTCCTGCGCTTGATCTGATTGAGGGATTGCGTTTAGAAGGGGCCAAAATAAAGGTTTACGACCCTCAGGCGATGCGGAAAGCAAAATCGGTGCTTAAGGGGGCAATATTCTGCCGGGATGCTTACGAGGCTGCCCGCGACGCCGAGTGTATGGTTATCGCCACGGAATGGCAGGAATTCAGGGATCTGGATTTTAAGAAGATCAAGAAACTGTTAAAGCGGCCGCTTATCGTTGACGGGAGGAATATGTTTGATCCGCGAATCTTAAAGAAACACGGTTTTAAGTATATCGGGATCGGCAGGAAGGCTAATGAATAAGATTCTTGTTTCATTATCGCGAAACATAAAGAACGGGAAGGTCAGGATTGCCGTAGTCGGATTGGGCTACGTCGGCCTCCCTTTGGCAGTCGAATTCGCCCGCAGGGGTTTGTGCGTTTCCGGAATAGACCTCGACAGGGACAGGTTGAAACGCTTAAAGAACAAGGAGTCTTATATTATCGATGTGGCTTCCGGAGATTTGCGGGCAGTTATGAATTCCGGCAGGTTCACGGCTACGAATGACCTGCGGATCTTAAGAAATTCGGATGTAGTTATCATCTGCGTGCCTACCCCGTTAAAAAGAAAATACCTCCCGGATATCTCCTTTATCAAGCAGGCGGTTAGGGGTATAGCGCGGAATATGAAAACGGGTTGTCTCATTGTGCTGGAGAGTACTACTTATCCCGGGACCACCGAGGAGGTAATACTTCCCCTACTTGAGTCATCGGGTAAGCTGCACGGAAAAGATTTTTTCCTGAGCTTTTCTCCGGAGAGGATAGATCCCGGGAACAATAAGTATCCTTTGCATAAGATTCCCAAAGTTGTTGGGGGGATAACTAGGGAGGCAGCGACATTGACCGCGCTTTTGTACGGGAGGATCGTTAACAAAGTGGTTGTGGTTTCTTCGTCTCGGGCAGCCGAGTTGACCAAGTTGTTGGAGAATACCTTCAGGCTGGTAAATATCGGGCTTATCGATGAATTGGCGATGATGGCCCATAAAATGGGAATTAATATCTGGGAGGTGATTGCTGCCGCCGGTACCAAGCCTTTCGGATTCATGCCTTTTTATCCCGGGCCCGGAGTAGGGGGGCATTGCATACCCAAAGACCCGCTATATCTGTACTGGAAAGCCAGGTATTCCGGTTTTCGTACGCGTTTTATTAAGCTTGCTTCGGAAGTGATTTCTTCTATGCCTTCTTATGTCGTCAAGAGGACCGCTCAAATTACGAAAGCCGCAGGGGTGAAGCTCAACAGGTCCCGTATCCTCGTCGTCGGTGTCACCTATAAAAGGGATACTAGAGACCTGCGTAAATCCCCAAGCCTGGATATTATCGAAGAGTTGCAGAAAACGGGGGCAAGGGTGAGTTATCATGATCCGCTAATACCTTATCTCAAATTCCATCAGATAAACCTCAAGTCTTTGCCGTTAGCCGCAAACATCCTGTCTAAATTTGATTGCGTGATTATCGCTACGGATCACTCCGGAGTGGATTACAGGCGGATCCTGAAGCATTCCCGGGCGGTATTCGATACGCGTAATGTTTATCGGGGCGCGGATTTAGGAAAGGTGGTTTTATTATGAGCAGGTTCCTGGTTACCGGTGGAGCAGGTTTTATCGGTTCGCATATAACCCATAGGCTTGTTGAACACGGCCATTTTGTGCGCGTCCTGGATAATTTTTCAAGTGGTAAAACCGAGAATCTGAAGGTCATCTTAAATAAGGTAGAGGTTATCAATGGCGATATATGCTCTGCCGAGACCTGTCTTAAGGCGTGTGCCGGAATGGATTATGTCCTACATCAGGCGGCTCTTAGAAGCGTGCCTAAATCCATGAAGGAGCCGGCAGAATATAACTCCGTAAATATCGGAGGGCTCTTAAATATGCTTGAGGCTGCGCAGGTAAATCGTATAAGAAGGTTTGTCTTTGCGTCATCCAGCTCGGTTTACGGTGACACGGATAGGTTTCCGGAGAAGGAGGGCTTTCTTCCTCAGCCGGTCTCTCCTTATGCTCTTACCAAGCTGGCAGGGGAGCATTACTGCAGGATATTTAACGTTTACCGCGGGCTGGAGACCGTATCGTTAAGATACTTCAATGTTTTCGGGCCGCGCCAGTCTCTTGATGACGAATATGCGGTTGTCGTGCCTAAGTTTATCCATTGCATTATGCGCGGCGAAAACCCTCCGATATACGGAAACGGGCGGCAATCGCGCGATTTCACTTTTGTGGACAATGTGGTGGAGGCGAATATCCTGGCTGCGGAGAAACCCTGCACAGGTAAGGTCTTTAATATCGCCTCCGGCAGGGATCGCACGGTCTTGGAATTGGCCAGTAATTTGAACAGGATAATGGGAAAAGACATAAAGCCGGTTTTCCTTGATAAGCGGCCGGGAGACGTATTTAAAACCCTGGCTGATATTTCACAGGCAGGAAAATTTCTAGGTTTCAGGCCTCGGGTAGATTTTCTGGAAGGCTTGAAACGTACAGTGGAATACTTTAAATCAAATGGCTAAGAAGACGGTTGTTATAACCGGAGGAGCGGGTTTTATCGGTTCGCATTTGTGCCGGCGGCTGGTCGGAGAAGGTTACCGGGTCATAGCCTTGGATAATCTGATAACGGGAAGCCTCGATAACCTCGAAGGACTGAAGAGCGACAGGTATTTTGTTTTTAAGAATCATAACGTATCGAAATTCATTGATATCAGAGGTAAGGTGGATTTCGTTCTGCATTTTGCTTCTCTTGCTTCTCCTGAGGACTACCTAAAGTTTCCTATTCAGACATTGAAAGCAGGATCCCTCGGGACCCATAATGCCCTGGGGCTGGCAAAGGAAAAGAAGGCCAAGTTTCTCCTGGCTTCTACTTCTGAGGTTTACGGCGATCCCTATATTCATCCTCAGCCGGAATCATACTGGGGGCACGTTAATCCCGTAGGGGTGCGCGGATGCTACGATGAGTCCAAGAGGTTTGCCGAGGCTATCACTATGGCTTATTACCGGGTGCATAAAATAAACACCGCCATCGCGCGCATTTTTAATACTTATGGTGAACACATGCGTAACCATGACGGGAGGGTGGTCCCGAATTTCATCTGTCAGGCGTTGAAAGGCAGGCCCTTGACCGTCTACGGAAAAGGGACACAGAGCCGGAGTTTCTGCTACATTGACGATATGGTGGAGGGTCTAGTTAGGTTGATGCGTGCCAGGTTCCACGAACCGGTTAATCTGGGCAATCCCGATGAGTTCACGGTAAAAGAGTTGGCAGGGCTTGTTTTACGGATAACCGGGTCTAAAAGTAAGATTGTCTACAGGCGGCTACCACAGGACGACCCGCGCCAACGGCAGCCTGATATAGCAAGGGCTAAACAACTCCTCGGGTGGAGGCCGAAGGTCAAGCTGGAAGAAGGGATTAAAAGGACGATCAATTGGTTTAAGGGCTCGTAACCCCAGGAACAACCTTCCTTAAGATATTCCCGTCGCAGGCGGGAAAGCGCTTTCCTTGACAACCACTTACCTATATGTTATACTTTAGCAGTTTTTCAGAGAGAAAGGAACTCTATGATATTCAATGTGATAAAGCAATTTAACTGGGTGGATATCTTTGTCATCATCTTGATTGCCCGTATTTGCTTTATATCCTACCATAATGGTCTTCCGGTTACGCTTTTCAAGCTTTTGGGGACCATCTGCGCGTTGTATCTGGGCCTACATTATTATACCTGGCTCTCTGACCAGATAATGCGTTTTGCCTTTGCCAAGGTTTTTCCCCTGACCTTTATGGATTTTATCTGCTTCCTAATCTTAATGGCTGCAGGTTATGCTATTTTTGTCATTCTGCGTATTATGGTCTACCGTTTTCTTAAAATGGAGGCAGTCCCGCTTTTAAATAAATGGGGAGGCCTAGCGCTGGGAGTGGTCAGAGCTATCCTAGTGGCCGGACTCTTTATCTATACCTTAAGGATCTCCACTGCCGGATACCTGATGAAGAGTACGGTCAAATCTTGCAGCGGGAAATATCTTTTGCATGTTGCGCCCGCAGTTTATTCGGGTATGTGGTACGGAGTGATTTCGAAATTCGCGGCCAATGAGCGGTTCAATTCTACGGTTACCGATATAGAGAGAGGTGCCTATAATTAATGAAACTTTCCCGCCTGTATGATTTAGTAGTCAAGTACGGAAGCGAGCGCGATCCCCGGACGGGATCCGGGGTAAAATATTTTGAAGACTCGCAGATCCTCTATGGTAATTTGAATACACAGGTCCGCAAGATTCTTGTGGGAATTGATGTCGAAGTTGCGGAGTTGCTACTGGCCGACCGTTTACGCTCTAAAAGCGGCCTTGATCTGGTTGTTTCGCATCATCCGGAAGGAAAGGCCTATGCCGGACTTTATCAGGTGATGCGCCTACAGATAGATATCCTCAAGAAAATCGGAGTATCAGCCAGGGTGGCCCAGGAACTGCTCGATGAGCGTATGCGGGAAGTGGAGAGAAAGATATTGCCGCAGAATCATATGCGGCCGGTAGATGCAGCAAGGCTTCTGGATATGCCTTTTATGTGCGTGCATACGCCGGCGGATAACCATGTTTATGCATATCTGCGCAAGCTTATAGAGAGCCGCAGGCCGGAGAGGGTGCAGGATATCGTAGATATACTTAAGACTATCCCGGAATACAAGGAAGCAGAGAGGCATCTCACCGGTCCGCGCGTTATATTGGGCAGCCCTCGGGCGAGAGCGGGCAAGATACTCTTTGAGATGACCGGAGGCACCGAAGGCCCGAAAGACGTTTTTGACAAACTCTACAAGGCTGGAGTCAGGACGCTGGTCTCCATGCATTTAAGCGAGGAACATTTCAAGAAGATAAAAGGCATGAACCTTAACGTAGTAATCGCCGGTCACATTTCTTCCGACAACCTCGGTCTCAACCTTCTTCTGGACAGGATCGAGAAAGAGGAACCACTCCAGATTATCGGTTGTTCAGGATTTAACCGCATCAAACGATTGTAATATTAACCGCCTATTATGCCAGGACGTATTCCAGAGGCTATTTTGGAGGATATTCTTAACCGCGTGGATATCGTGGAGGTGATCTCCGGATTTATCCCGCTTAAGCGGGCGGGAAGGAACTTCAAGGCTTGTTGCCCGTTTCATCAGGAGAAGACCCCGTCGTTTATGGTCTCTCCGGACAGGCAGATCTATCATTGTTTCGGCTGCGGTGAATCGGGTAATGCTTTCAAATTCCTGATGCGTTATGAGCGTATGGATTTTCCCGAGGCTGCCGAGACCCTAGCCAAAAGGGTGGGGGTAGAACTTCCTAAAAGGAGCTATGAGGATAATAAGGCGGTCGGCCTGACTACTCAGCTTTACAGGATAAATGAACTGGCGGCGGATTACTACGAAGCCATCCTGAATTCTTTACAAGGTTCGAAGGCCAGGGATTACCTGTTGAAACGCGGCATCTCCGGGGAGACGATAAAGAAATTCAAACTTGGGTTTGCCCCCGAGAAATGGGACGGTTTGATTAACCATCTTCGCCAGAAAGGTATCAGTCTTGGCCTGATAGAGAAGGCCGGATTAATATTGGCGAAGGAAGACGGAGGTTATTATGACCGTTTCCGCAACCGGATAATTTTTCCCATACTCGATATTAAATCCCGTCCGGTAGGCTTCGGGGCAAGGGTCCTCGACGACTCGCTGCCGAAGTACGTCAATTCTCCGGAGACGCCGGTTTACACTAAAGGCAAGAATCTCTACGGACTGAATTTCGCCAAAGACGATATAAGGGATGGTGATTGCGCAGTTATCGTTGAGGGTTATCTTGATTTTATCATTCCTTTTCAGGCCGGTATAAGGAATATTGTTGCTTCTCAGGGCACGGCGCTGACCGATGATCAGGTAAGGCTTTTAAAAAGATACTGTCGACGTGTGGTCGTGGTCTTTGACGGAGACTCCGCAGGAGAACTTGCCGCGTTAAGGAGCCTGGATATTTTTATCGAGGCGGAGCTGGACGTGGGCATAGTAGCTCTACCTAAGGGATCTGATCCAGATACCTTTGTGCGCCGGCGCGGGCCGGGTGAATTAAGCTCGGCGATCACCGGGGCGCAGAGCCTTTTTGATTATAAGCTGGCAGCTCTTTCCAGCCGTTTTGACCGGAAGGATATCCAGGGTAAGGTCAATATCGCCTCAGGTATGCTTGAGACCATCGCCAAGATAAAGAATGCGCTGATGCGCTCGGAATATATAAAGAAGCTTTCTCAGGAGCTCGAGGTTAAGGAAGAGGCCTTACTTCAGGAGGCGGGAAGAGTAAAGCTTGAGCGCAGAGTTTTGGACAGCGGAACGCCTACCTCTGACACTAAGAAGCTTGCGGATATAAGCCCGGTTGAGAAACTGCTTATCAAGCTGATGCTTGAGGAATCGGAATTAATAAGGCGCATCAAAGAGCATCTTAATCCGGAGGATTTCTTGAATTCCCATGCCTCCAGAATCGTCTCGCTTATGTTCGATTTGGCCGACCAGGGTAAGGAGATCGGCCCTCATGTGTTAATGCACCATTTGGGAGAGGAAGAGATCTCCCGTCTGGTCTGCGAATCCGTGTTTATGCCCGATACCTTAAGCGAAGAGCACAGGGAAAGGGTGGTCGATGATTGTATTAAACGCATAAAAGAAGACAGGGCTAAGCTCAGGAAGCAGGCCCTGCATGATGAGATAAAGATCGCTCAGGGGCTGGGAGACGAGGAGAAGCTCAACCGCCTTATCGAAGAATTTCATGAACTCATAAAAAAGAGGTGAAGGTTATGAAGAAAAAAGAGTATTCCGCGAAGGACATGGAGAAGATAATTGCTCTAGGCAAGCAGAAGGGTTTCCTCACTTATGACGAGGTAAATGATATGCTGCCGGAGGAGATGTCTTCAACGGAGGAGATAGACCACCTTTTCGAGCTTCTGGGTAACGAAGATATTCAGCTGATCGAAAGCGAAGACGATAAAGGGGCTGATAAGGCCGCGCCTGCTGCGCCTAAGGAGGATATACTTGCCGACCAGCTCAAGGCAGAAGAGCGTTTTCTTCCTCTCGATGATCCGGTGAAAATGTACCTTAAGCAGATGGGTTCGATCTCCCTTTTGTCCAGGGAGAACGAGATCGAGCTGGCCAAGAAGATCGAGGATGCGGAGGAAAAGTTTAAGAGGGCCGCACTCCATACCAGATTCGTGCGCCTTGAAACGATTGCGGTGGCTAATGAGATACTTGAGGGTAACATCAACGCGGAAGAGGTGGTAAAAGAGGATATCAAGATAAAGAAGAACAGTGTATTAGGCCGGATCCGTCGTATTGTCCGGCGTTTTAAGAATACTTCCAGCGAGAATAACGCGATAAACCTGCTTCTTCAACTTAATTTTACTACTTCCGTGATCGAAATAGCGGTTCGCAGACTGAACAGAGCGGTTAAGGAATTAGACCAGCTTTCCCGCGGAGGCAAGGGGAGCCGCCAGAGGAAGCGCGCGATCTTGAAGCAGCTGGGCGAACCGCCATCCCGGGTCAAAGAGCAGCTTAAGCTGGTTAAGTCGACACACATGAAGTTTAACCGCACCAAAAAGAAACTGGTGGAGGCCAACCTCAGACTAGTGGTAAGTATCGCTAAGAAATATACCAATCGCGGGCTCTCTTTTCTGGATCTTATTCAGGAAGGGAATATCGGGCTCATGCGGGCGGTGGAAAAATTCGAATATAAGAGAGGTTACAAGTTTTCGACGTATGCCACCTGGTGGATAAGACAGGCGATAACCCGTTCCATTGCCGATCAGGCGCGCACTATCAGGATACCCGTGCATATGACCGAGACCATAAACAAAATCATACGTTATTCGCGCATTTTTGTCCAAGAGCGGGGTAGGGAGCCAGCTCCCGAAGAGATTGCCACCAAGATGCGCCTTCCTCAGGATAAAGTCAAGACGATACTGAAGATCGCGCAGGAGCCGATATCTTTGCAGATGCCTATTGGAGACGAGGGTGACACTCACTTCGGCGATTTTATTCAGGACAAAAAGGCGGTATCCCCGGCAAATGAAACCGTCCGCTCGATGCTTAAGGACGAGATGAATTCAGCGTTAAGCACGCTTACCGAGAGAGAAAAGAAGATACTGGTGCTCCGCTTTGGTATCACCGACGGAGCTCCGCGCACGCTGGAAGAAGTGGGGAACGTTTTTAAAGTGACCCGGGAGAGGGTGCGTCAGATCGAGGCCAAGGCACTGAAGAAGCTAAGACATCCTACCCGCTCCAGAAGGCTGCGTACTTTTCTGGATATGACCTTACAGCACCAGAGAGAGTATTAACAGTAATCCACGCAAACTATGAATCAAAATATTCCGCAAAAAGAAGATAGAATAAAATCCGCGCACGAACTGGTTAAGGAAATGGAACTGCGCGTCCGGATAAGGACTGCGGAGTTGGCCCAGGTGAACGAGGAATTACAAAAAGCAGTAGTCGGTCATAAAAAGGCCCGGGAGCGGCTGACTAAGATTATCGACTGTTTTTTGAATTTTATTCCCGACCCCCTTTATAATATCAATTTACTGACTAAGTTATGCGGCGAGCTTATGGGGGCGGACTGCGCATTATATAACCGCCTTTATGAGGGCATGCTTTGTTCGTGGGGACAGTGGAATGTACCCAGAGACTATAAGTCGGTGGATTCTCCGAAAGGGCATATTTGTTTTGATGTGATTAACCGGGGGACGGATGAACCGCTTGTAGTAAATAATCTGCAGGAGAGCCGGTATTTTAATACCGATCCGAATGTCGCGGCCTATAAGTTGCAGACCTATGTCGGCCAGCCGGTTAAATGCGACGGGAAGTTTATTGGTTCCCTTTGCGTAGTGTATCAGAGGAGTTTTACTCCGAGTGATGACGATATGAGGATCATTAAGGCGGTGGGCTCCGCAATCTGCATCGAGGAGAAGCGTAAACAGTCGAAGGACGCCTTGAAGGAAGCGGAATTATTCCTCTCTAATATTTTTTCCAGTATCCAGGACGGGATAAGTATACTTGATAACAAGATGAATATCGTGAGCGTCAATCCGACGATGGAAAAATGGTATTCGCATTCCATGCCTCTTATCGGTAAGAAGTGTTTTGAGGCGTATCACGGAACCGATAAGGTCTGTAAGGTTTGTCCAACGATGAAAACAATAAAATTCCAGGAGTCAGCTCATGACATGATTCCAAAAAGAGGTCCCGGAGGAGTGATAGAAGGCTGGTTTGATCTCTATAGTTTTCCGTTGATAGACCGCCGGACGGGCAAGATGACCGGGGTAATCGAGTACGTCAGGGATATATCCAAACAGAAAGAGGCTGAACTGGAGAAAGGTAAGCTTACCGAGGAGTTGCTTAAGACCAATAAGCGGCTGAAGGATCTGGCCTTAACCGATGCCCATACCGGGCTTTATAACCACCGTTTTCTGGAGGATGCCATAGAGGCTGAATTCTACCGCGCCAAACGCTATATTCATCCTTTATCGGTTATAACCATTGATATAGATTATTTTAGATCTATTAACGATCTTTACGGCCATCAGTTCGGAGACCATGTCTTAAAGCAGTTTGCGAAAGAGCTTAAAAAAATGATCAGGAGATACGATCTGGTTATCCGTTCGGGAGGGGAGGAGTTTGTAGTGGTCTCTCCGAACGTCGACCGGCCACAGGCTCTTGCGGTGGCTCAGAGGCTACTGGAGGCGTTTAATCTCTGCAATTTCGGCGACAAGAAACATCAAGTGAAACTGAAATTAAGCGTGGCGGTCGCGTCTTATCCCGAAGACAAGATTTCCAAAGGTATGGATTTAATAAACCTGGCGGAGAGGATCCTGGATAAGGCTAAGGAGTCCGGCGGAAACCGGGTTTACTCCAGCCTTGATATGGGCGCGAAGAATATAATCACCCCTGCCCTCGGCGCAGCCTCCAAGGATAAGAATATCCGGCAGCTCAGGGTCAAGATCGAAAAGCTGAACAGAAAGACCAATCAGAACCTGATGCAGGCAATCTTTGCCTTGGCCAAGACCATAGAGCTTAAGGACCATACTACCGGAGAGCACGTCGAGCGAACCGTCCATTACGTAATGCAGATAGCAAAATGCATGGATTTCTCCAGTGAGGATATTGAATTATTGAAGGAGGCAGCGATATTGCACGATCTGGGTAAAATCGGTATAAGCGAGAGCATACTTAATAAGAAAACAAAGCTCACTAAGAAGGAGTACGATGAGATCAAGAAACATCCGCAAATCGGAGCGGATATCCTGCGGCCGGTGCAATTCCTCCGCAATCTCATACCTTTTATTTTTTACCATCATGAGCGGTGGGATGGCTTAGGGTATCCTACTGGAATAAGGGGAGAAGAGATACCTTTAGGAGCCCGCATAATCGCCATTGCCGATGTCTTTGAGGCCCTGACCAGTGACCGGCCGTACCGTAAGGCCTACACCAGGGATAAGGCGGTAAGTATAATCAAGAAGGGTGCCGGAACACAGTTTGACCCCCGTGTAGTTACCGTATTTTTGAAGATTTTACGGGAAGAAAGTAGTAGTCCTGCCAAAGGGTTAGCTAAATTTTAGCTTGCCAAAATCCCGGACAGATAGTAAGATATAATGTTGATATTGGGGCCCATAGCTCAGTGGTTAGAGCAGGTGACTCATAATCACTTGGTCCGGGGTTCGAATCCCTGTGGGCCCATTTGAAAACTACAAGCTTACAGATTTGTTGCCCGGACCAAAAGGGGTGCGGGGAAAAAATTTCCCCACGATTTCGGAGTAACAGTCCGCCACGGTTTATGGCGGACGCCATAGTGGGAGAGCCCCTTGGGGAGCGAAGCGACTGATATTGAGGGCGCATGGCTCAGCTGGTTAGAGCGCCACACTCACATTGTGGAGATCGAAGGTCCGAATCCTTCTGCGCCCATTATTTTAGAACACAAGGAGATGGAATTGCCCGAAACAGACTTAAAGACTCAGATCCATAATTTGGTCCAGCTGCAGGCGGTAGACAGCGAGATATATGCCTTAAGGCACGAGAAGGAGACCAAGCCGCAAGAAATCAAGGCGTTACAGGAAGAGTTTGAGGCCAAGAAACAACAGCTTAATGAGCTGGAAAAGAGCCATCTGGACCTTCAGAAACAAAGAAAAGACAAAGAGGGGGAGCTTGCTACCAAAGAAGAGGCGACTAAGAAACTCCAATCACAGCTCTTTTCACTAAAGACGAATAAAGAATACCAAGCGATGCTCGTCCAGATTCAGGATTCCAAGGCCGACGCCTCGGTCATCGAGGATAAGATCCTTCAGCTCTTTGATGTGGCGGATAAGGCTAAAAAAGATATTGAACAGGAGAAAAACAGGCTTTTGGGCGAGGAAAAGGTATTTAATGATTTGAAAAAGAAGGTCGATGACCGGGTAAAGGAGATCGAGGGGAGGTTAGCCCAGCTCGATGCCCAGAGAAAACAGATACTTCCAGGGATTGAAGAGAAGATCCTCGGGCAGTATGACCGGATACTCTTAAGCCGCGATGGCCTGGCTATCTGCGGAGTAAAAGCTAATTCCTGCTTAGGCTGCAATATGTTCGTACCTCCTCAGGTGATCAATCTTATCAAGATGTATGAAAGGATAATCACCTGCGAAGTATGCAACAGGATCCTTTATATTCCCGATGAAAGCGTTTGAGATATTTATCGACGGGGCATCCAAGGGGAATCCCGGTCCCAGCGGGATCGGAGTAGTTATTTGCCGTGACGGAGAAACGATCAAGAATCTATCCTGCTATATCGGAAATACCACCAATAATGTTGCCGAGTATTCGGCGCTGATTTACGCCCTGCAGGAAGCATTGATGCTCAAGGCCGACAGCCTTAAAATAAATACCGACAGTCAGCTTTTGCATCGCCAGATTAAAAGGCTTTATAAGGTAAAACATCCTAATATCACGGGTTTATTTATTCAAGCCCAGCATCTTATCTCGGCATTCAAAGATTTTTCGATTGTGAATATTCCGCGCGAGATGAATAAGGGCGCGGATAAGCTGGCAACGGAAGCAATCAAGAAAGAATTAAAGAAGAAAGCTCATTGATATAAGGCGGATGGAAGATGGCTGCTTTGTCGCATTATTGCGGCAGGGAGGAAAGTCCGGGCTCCGGAGGACGGCGTAGCGGGTAATTCCCGCCTCCGCCACGATTCATGGCGGAAGGATCAGAGTCACAGAGACGAGCCCTTAGCGTGCTAAGGGGTGAAACGGGGCAATCTCTACGCGGAGTAAGGCTGAATAGGGGACGAGGTCTGGTCCGGACCGATATCAGTCCCGGGTAAGCTGCTTGAGCCTTCGCGGCAACGCGTAAGGTCGAGAGGAATAGCCATCCAGATGCGCAGATACCGTATCAGGACAGAACCCGGCTTATTCTATCCGCCTATTATAAAAAAGTCAGAAGTCTAAAGCAGAAGATAAAACAAATTCATAAGGAGGTAAGGCGATGTCAGGTCATTCTAAATGGAAGACGAATAAGGGCAAGAAAATGGCAGCTGACGCCAAGAAGGGCGCGACTTACACAAAGATCATCAAGGAGTTGACGGTGATCGCGCGCGAGGGCGGCGGCAACCCCGATACCAACCCGAAGCTGCGTGCGGTGATGCAGAAGGCGAAGGAAGCGAATATGCCTTCAGATAACGTGAAGATGGCTATCAAGCGTGGCACCGGAGAGCTTCCCGGGGTCGTTTATGAAAATGTTACTTACGAGGCTTACGGCCCGGGAGGAGTGGCTATCCTTATCGATGCGCTCACCGACAATAAAAACCGGACTACCGCGGAATTGCGTAATATCATGTCCAAGAAGGGCGGTAATATGGCAGGTGCCGGTTCGGTAAGCTGGATGTTCACCAAAAAAGGGTATCTTCTTTTCGACAAAGGCCAGATAAAAGAGGACGAGCTTATGGATATCGCCCTTGATGCCGGAGCGGAGGATATTAAATCCGACGAAAAGAATTTTGAGATTACCACGAGCGCCGCGGATTTCGAGAAGGTAAAACAGGCCCTGGCGGATAAAGGTATAAAATTCGAGGATGCCGAAGTCACTATGATTCCTTCCTCTTCGGTTAAGGTCACAGGTGGCGACGCCAAGACTCTCCTGGGCCTGGTCGAGGCTCTGGAAGACCATGATGACGTGCAGCAGGTTTACGCCAATTTCGATATACCCGATGAAATCCTGGAAGAGGCGAGCGCAGAATAATCCATGCGGATTTTAGGTATTGACCCAGCCCTGACCATAACCGGTTACGGGGTAATCGAGGCCGACAAGAAGAAAGTCTCTTTAGTCGAAGCAGGCATCATAACAACCAGAAGTAAGGACGAAACGCCTAAGCGCCTGGATAAGATAAATAAGGCGATCAGCAAATTAATAGCCGACACCAGGCCTGACTGCCTGGTTCTTGAAAAGATTTTTGCGCATTACCGCCATCCTGCTACAAGTTATATTCTTGGCCAGGCCAGGGGCGTTATATGCCTGGCTTGCGCGGAAGCAAGAATACCTCTGGTGGAATACGCGGCTACCCGGGTGAAAAAGGCGATAGTAGGGAAAGGCCTGGCTTCTAAGGCGCAGGTTCAGAAGATGGTGTCCAATACCTTGAATCTAAGCACGCTTCCCAAATACGCCGATGTGACCGATGCCTTGGCATTGGCTTTAGCGCACAGCGCCATAATGAGGGTGAGGATATGATTTCCAGGATATCCGGAAGAGTGGTTGAGAGGGGTGCAAATTATCTCTGCCTGGATCTGAATGGGATAAGTTATGAGGTTCTGATACCTGCTTGCGTAATGCAGCGCATTGATGAGGTATCCGGAACAGACGGAAAGTTAAGTTTGATAACTTACCACTATCACCAGGTTGAGCCCTCTAAAAGCACTCCCGTGTTGATCGGATTCCTGAATGATATTGAGAAAGATTTTTTTCAGACATTCATTACGGTTTCGGGAATCGGTCCTCGCGCGGCACTCAAGGCGCTGAATAAACCCATATCGGAGATTGCCCGGGCGATCGATGAAGGCGATGTATCTTTCTTGCGATCGCTGCCGGGAATAGGGGAGCAGCGGGCAAAGGAGATAATCGCCAAGCTTCAGAATAAAGTGGGCAGGTTCGGACTTATTCAGGATAGCAGGAACAAGGAGGTTGCGGTTGAGGCAAAGGGGATCATGGAAGAGGCAGTGGCGGTCCTTGAACAGCTGCAGTATAAGAGATCCGAGGCTGCGGCGATGATCAGGAAGGCCTTGGAGCTGGCTCCGGATGTCCAGAGCACCGAGGAATTATTAAATATAGTTTATAAACAGAGGAAGGCGAAATAATATGCCTGAGAATAATACGAAGTCTGTCATAGAAGCCTTGCTGTTTGCAAGCGATAGGCCGGTTGAAGTCAATCAGATGAGGAAGGCGTTGGATAACCTGGATGCGGACGAGATAAAACGCCTGCTAGGAGAACTCAAGTCCGAGTACGAAAGCTCAGGCAGGGGGATGCGCATAGCGGAGATCGCCGGAGGATACCAGATGATAACCTTCCCCGGATTCGCCACTTTCCTGAGGAAGATGTACAAAGAGCGCCAGGCGGAAAAACTTTCTCGTCCGGCCCTCGAGACTCTGGCTATCATTGCCTATAAACAGCCGCTGACCCGGACCGAAATAGAGTCGCTGCGTAACGTTAACGTCGACGGGGTGATGAAGAGCCTTACGGATAAATTCCTGATAAGGATAACCGGAAGGAAGAAGGTCCCGGGCCGGCCATTTGTTTATGGGACCACCAGGCAGTTCCTCGAACATTTCGGACTTAAGTCTCTCGATGAGCTCCCTAAGATGGAGAATTTCACGGTTTTGGCCGAACAGAAAGAGCAGGACCAGATAGAAAGCATAAGCGAAGAAAAAACGGAGGTAGTAAATGAGCCTCAGCAGGCTGCGTAAAGAAATAGATAGTATCGATAAGAAGATTACCCGGATGCTCAATCTACGGGCAAAGGTTATCGTCCGTGTCGGCAGGCTTAAACAGAAGAACGGCGCAAGCGCGTATTCTCCGGACCGGGAGAGACAGGTTCTGGAGAAGGTGGCCAGTAGCAGTAAGGGCCCTTTGAGTAAAGAGGCGTTGGAGTCGATTTACCGCGAGATAATGTCTTCGAGTTTTTCGCTTGAGAAGCCGCTAAGGATAGTCTATATGGGGCCGCAGGCAAGCTTCTCTCATTTAGCCGCGCTCAAGAAGTTTGGTTCGCAGGTCGAATATGCCGCCTGCGACAGTATAGGCGATGTTTTTCTTGAGGTGGAGAGAGGAGGGGCGGATTACGGCGTCGTTCCTATTGAGAATTCGATAGAGGGCGCCGTTAGCCACACATTGGATATGTTTATGGATTCCGATCTTAAGATCTGCTCTCAGATAATGCTGGATGTCTCCCATAATCTTCTGGCGAATTGTCCAAAGGTTGCCGTGAAGAGAGTGTATTCAAATCCGCAGGTATTCGGCCAGTGCCGTATTTGGCTGCAGGAGAATTTGGGGAGGGTTGAGCTGGTGGAGGTTTCCAGCACATCCCGGGCAGCGCAAATCGCCCATAAAGAAAAGAATTCCGCCTGCATAGCCTCGATACTGGCAGCGTCGATTTATAAACTCAAGGTCATTGCCAGGGATATCGAGGATTCTCCGCATAATATAACCAGGTTTCTGGTTATCGGGAGGGCTTCGGTCAGGCCGACCAGGCGCGATAAGACGTCTATCCTTTTTTCCATAAAGGATAGCGTAGGCGCCCTGCACGATATGCTGGTGCCGTTCAAGAAATACGGCATAAACCTTACCAAAATAGAGTCGAGGCCTTCGAAGAAGAAGGCCTGGGATTACTATTTTTTTATGGATCTGGAGGGGCATCAGGAGAGCCTGAAGGTCAAGAAGGCCCTTAAAGAACTGGAATCCAAATGCAAGTTCCTGAAAGTTCTGGGATCATATCCCGTAGGAGAATAAATGAGTCTAGTCCGCAAACACATACTGACCATCTCTCCTTATGAGGCAGGCAGGCCGATTGAGGAGATAAAGAGGCAGTTAGGTTTAAAGGAAGTCATAAAGCTGGCTTCTAACGAGAATCCTCTCGGTCCTTCACCGAAGGCGCTGGAGGCTATCCGGCGGAGCCTGCCTTCATTGAACCGTTACCCAGATTCAGCCGGTTTCTACCTGAAGAAAAAACTGGCCAAGGCATACGGAACGGAATCCGGCGCAATTGTATTAGGAAACGGATCGGATGAGCTCATTGATATAATCCTGAAGACGTTCGTCGAAGACGACGAGCATATCCTTACCGCGGATTTCACTTTCCTGGAATACGGGATAATCTCCAAGGTCAAAAACCGTACGGTCATCTCCGTACCGCTTAAATATTTCCGTTACGACCTGGATGCCATAAAAAAGCGTATTGATTCTAAGACTAAAGTGGTTTTTATCTCCAATCCGAACAACCCTACCGGGACTTATGTGACCAGGTATGAACTGGAGGAGTTTCTAAAGGGCCTTGCGGATAATGTCATCGTCGTGCTGGATGAGGCTTACGATATCTTTATTGATGTGAACGATTTTCCGCAGGGCCTGGATTATGTGCGTAAAAACAACGTCATAGTCCTAAAGACCTTCTCTAAGTCTTACGGCTTGGCCGGGCTTAGAGTAGGCTATGCTATAACTAAACCGGAGCTGGCTGCTTACATGAACGTTGCGCGTCAGCCGTTTAACGTGAACTCCCTGGCCCAAGCAGCGGCGATCGCGGCGCTTGATGACAAAAGATTCCTCAAGAAGACCAGAGAGTTGATACTTGAAGGCAAGGATTATCTTTACGATGCGCTGAAAAAGATGGGTCTGGCCTATGTGCCGTCAGTCGCCAACTTCATTCTCGTCGATGTGGGGCGCGATGGGGTCGAGGTTTTCAATAAGATGCTTAAATTCGGGGTGATCATACGGGATATGAAGCAGTACGGATTGAAGAATTATATAAGGGTCACTATCGGGACAAGGAAAGAGAACGAAAGGTTTGTCAGGGTCTTGAAGAAGATTATTTAGGGAGAATGCTATGATCATAGTCCTAAAGCCTCAAGCTACCGAGCAAGAGATTAACCATATAGTTGAAAAGGTAAAGAAGCTGGGGCTTACGCCACATTTGTCCAAAGGAACGGAGCGTACCATTATAGGCGTAATCGGTCCGGAGGAGATCCTGCAGGTGACTCCCCTGGAGGTCTTCCCGGGGGTGGAGAAGGTTATGCCGGTCCTGGCTCCTTATAAACTCGTCTCGCGGGAATTCAGGAAAGAGCCTTCGGTAATAGACCTGGGAAAAGGGGTAAAGATCGGTGGCAAGAATATAGTCATTATGGCCGGCCCCTGCGCAGTGGAAGAGTTGGATTCACTCTCCGAGATCGCTTCCCTTGTCAAAAATGCCGGTGCAACGGTCTTGCGCGGAGGGGCGTTTAAACCGCGCACTTCACCTTACAGTTTTCAGGGATTAGGCGAAGAGGGATTGAAGATGTTGAATGAGGTGGGGAATAAGTTGGGAATGGTCACGGTAAGCGAGGTCATGGATCCGCGGGATGTCCCGCTGGTAGCCAGATATATAGATATCCTGCAGATAGGCGCGCGGAATATGCAGAATTTTAATCTGTTAAGAGAGGTAGGGCTGACTAAAAAGCCTGTACTTTTAAAGCGGGGGTTATCTTCGACCGTAAAAGAGATGCTTATGTCTGCGGAGTATATAATGGCAGGAGGCAATTTTAACGTGGTTCTTTGCGAGCGGGGGATCAGGACTTTTGAGGATGCCACGCGCAATACCCTGGATATCAGCGCTGTGCCCGTAGTAAAACAGCTCTCCCATCTGCCCATAGTCGTTGATCCGTCCCATGCTGCGGGTAAATGGGGTCTGGTTCCGGCGCTCTCCAGGGCGGGTGTGGCAAGCGGAGCCGACGGCCTGATTATCGAGGTGCATACGCATCCGGAAGAAGCCAAATCCGACGGCGCCCAGTCGTTATTGCCTGATAATTTCGCTGTACTTGTCGGCGAATTAAGGTCGATAGCCAGGGCGGTAGGAAGGGATATATAATGACCATATTTAAAAAGGTAGCTATAGTGGGTACGGGTTTGATAGGTGGATCCCTCGCGCTGGCCATAAGGAAAAATAAGCTGGCAGAGAAAATCGTCGGCGTGAGCAGGCGCCAGTCAAGCATCGCTAGGGCTAGGAGGATTGGCGCAATAGACGATGGTTCTCGTTCCTTGAATATAATTAAAGGGGCCGACCTTGTGGTTTTAGCTACTCCCGTAGATACTATAATTAAGCTTGCCTCAAGAATATCCGGGCTTATCGATAAAAAATGCGTAGTTATTGATGTGGGAAGCACCAAGGAAAAGATATCCGCCAGGTTAAGCGCTATCTTCCCGGGTTATGTCGGTACCCATCCCCTGGCCGGTTCGGAGAAACGCAGCATCGCCCATGCGCATTCCGGACTTTTTCGGGGATCGCTGTGCATCCTTACGCCTACCGACAGTACCGACAAGAAGGCGTTGGCTAAAGCAGTAAACCTGTGGCTGGGAGTAGGCGCCAAGACTATAGACCTCTTGCCCCGGGACCATGACAAGGCGCTCTCTTTTGTCAGCCATTTACCGCATATTGCTGCGTTTTCTTTGATGCAGTCTGTACCGGGCGAGTTCCTTAAGTTCGGCGCCAGCGGACTACGCGATACTACGCGAATTGCGGCCAGCGACAGCGGTATCTGGGCGGATATATTCTTAAGCAACGCCGCAAATATTCTCAGGGCCTCCGAGTCATTCAAAAAAAATATTTCGGATATAACTAAAGCTATTGCCGCAAGGGATAAAGCAAAGCTTACAAGGATCCTTAATTCCGCTAAAATAAAAAGAGAAAAGTTAGGATGATTGTCGCAATCGACGGACCCGCCGGAGCCGGAAAGAGCACGGTTGCCAAAATAATAGCCCAGAGAATGGGCTTTCTTTATATCGATACCGGCGCGATGTACCGCGCGCTTACCTTAAAGGCCCTGGAATCCGGCATGGATATTAATAATGTTTCCGGAGTGATCGGGCTGGCTGAAAATTCCGTTATTGACCTGGTTAATGACCCCGGAGGCGAGCTCAAGGTCTTTCTGGACGGCCGCGATGTAAGCAGCCTGATTCGCGAACCGCGTATCACCAGGGTGGTCTCGGATATCGCCAAGATTAAGGAAGTGCGGGAGGTTATGGTGAGACTTCAGAGGCGGATGGGCAAGGCCCGTAATTCCGTGCTGGACGGCCGCGATATCGGGACAGTGGTCTTCCCGGATGCGGACAGAAAATTCTTCATTGATGCCAACCCCGAAGAACGGGTAAGGCGCCGTTATAAGGAACTTGTCGGCCTCGGCCAGAAGATAACTCCGGATGAGGTCAAGGCTGACTTGGCCAACCGCGACAAGATTGATTCCACGCGCGCAGTGGGTCCTTTAAAAAAGGCGGATGATGCGGTGTATATCGATACCTCGGATTTGAGCATAGAACAGGTGATAGACAAGGTCTTGGGCTATCTGCGTTGATATGGAAAAGGCTTCAATAAGGAATTTTTCGATTATCGCACATATAGACCACGGTAAGTCCACTCTGGCAGACCGCATATTAGAGGTCACCGGCGCGGTGGACCGGCGCCATAAAGGCGATCAGCTCCTTGATGATATGGAGCTTGAGAAGGAGCGCGGCATAACTATCAAAGCTTCCATGGTCAGGTTGTCATACCGCTCGAGGAGAAAAAACAAAGAGTATGTCCTTAATTTGATTGATACCCCGGGGCACGTAGATTTTACTTATGAGGTCTCCAAGTCCCTGGCTGCCTGCGAGGGCGCGGTCCTGGTGGTCGATGCAGGCCAGGGGATCGAGGCCCAGACCGTGGCCAATTTCTACCTCGCCCTCGAAAACAACCTGCAGATCATTCCGGTTATTAATAAGATCGATCTGGGTTCTGCGGACGTCCCGCGTGTCAGGAAGCAGATCACTAACGTACTGGGCTTCAGTGACGAAGATATTATATTGGCCTCGGCTAAAGACGGTACCGGTGTGGAGGAGATACTGGAGCGTGTCATAGATGTCATACCTGAACCGTCAGGGGAGCCGGATAACCCCCTGAAGGCGCTGGTCTTTGATTGTCGTTTCGATACTTATAAAGGAGTGGTAGTATTTGTGAGGATTGTCGACGGCAAGATTAGCCAGTCCACCCAGCTTAAAATGATGCATTCTGGCGCGTTGTACAAAATTGAAGAGCTGGGAGTTTTTAAAAACCTTAAATACTCGGAGGTGGAGACTCTAGCTACCGGAGAGGTCGGATATTTTACGGCCAATATCCGCGACCCCAGAGAGATTATCATCGGCGACACGATAACCGATACCAGGAATCCCTGCCAGGAGGCGCTTCCCGGGTATAGAAAATTAAAACCTCTTGTTTTCTGCGGGATTTATCCGGTCAATCCCGGCGACTTTCCGGAACTGCGCGATGCCATGGATAAGTTGAAGCTATCGGATGCCTCCTTTGTGTTCGAGCCGGAGAACTCCCAGTCTTTCGGGTCGGGTTTCCGCTGCGGATTCCTGGGGCTTTTGCATATGGAGATAGTACAAGAGCGGCTAGAGAGGGAGTACGGATTGAATCTCATACTTACCGTACCGAATGTGGTTTACAGGGTCAAAACAGCTTCCGGAGAGCTTTTGGAGGTCGACACCCCGGCCAAGCTTCCGTCTTCACAGGATATAACTGAAGCCCAGGAGCCTTACGCCAGCCTCCTGATGATTATTCCCGTAGATAGCATAGAGGCGGTATGTGATTTTGCCAAATCGCGGCGCGGCACTTTCGTGGCCAACGAATATTTGGGGGAAGACAGAGTAAAGGTAATCTTTACCATACCTCTCTCGGAGATTATCGTTGATTTCTACGACCGGGTAAAATCTCTCACCCGAGGCTATGGTTCGCTGGATTACGAATTCAAGGAATACTTGCCTACTAAACTGGTAAGGCTGGATATCCTTTTAAACGGCGTTATTTGCGATGCATTTTCGTCACTTATGTGCAAGGAAAGGGCGCTCTCCAAGGCGCATGCGCTGGTAGCGAAATTAAAAGAGCTCATCCCGCGGCAGCTTTTCGAAGTGGCTATCCAGGCCGCAGTGGGGAGCCAGATCCTGGCCTCGGAGAAGATCCGCTCCGTAGGCAAGCACGTGACCGCAAAGTGCTACGGCGGAGACATTACCCGGAAACGCAAACTTTGGGAGGAGCAGAAAAAAGGAAAGAAGCGCCTCAAGCAGTTCGGGAGGGTCGAGATCCCGCAGGAGGCCTTTTTGGAGGTGTTAAAAATATGATATCCTGGTTTAAGAAGAAGATTCAGGTAAAGAAAAAATCAGCGTTGCGCGAATGGCTGGAGGCCCTGGTGGTGGCTGCATTCCTGGCCTTTTGCGTGGTGAGGCCTTTTATCGTCCAGGCCTTCAAGATACCTACCGGTTCGATGCGGCCTACGCTTATAGAAGGTGATCTTATACTGGTAAATAAGTTCTTATACGGCGCTAAGATACCCTTTACTGACAAAAGGCTGCCGAAGGTCAGGGATTTGAGGAGAGGGGATGTTGTTGTATTCATTTATCCGGAGGATCCCAAGAAGGATTTTATTAAAAGACTAGTGGGCCTGCCCGGAGATGTTATTGAGATAAAGAACGGAAGTATCTATATAAACGAGGTTCCCTTACTGGATAATGTTTTCAGCCAGAGGTATTATTATAACCGAGGGGATTTTGCAGAGGAGGGGACTAAGATTACCGTCCCCGGGGGCCACTATTTTGTCTTAGGTGATAATTCCGCTTCCAGTAAGGATAGCCGGTATTGGGGGTTTGTCCCTAAAAGCAATATACTGGGCAAGGCTTATATTATTTACTGGCCACTGACCAGGATAAGGCTGATAAAATGAATATAGCCAATAAAATATCGACCTTCAGAATCCTTATCGTACCGTTTTTCGTGGCTTGTTTTATCTATTATGCTCCGGTGAGGGAATATCTAAGGTTTGCGGCGCTTTTTATATTCATACTGGGAGCTTTATCCGATGCCGCAGACGGTTATATTGCCAGGAAATCGAAATTGCAGTCCCGGGCCGGATTGATACTAGATCCCTTAGGAGATAAACTGCTTTTGATGAGCGCTTTTATATGCCTGACCTTTATAGATAGATTCGCAATAAGGTTCCCCCTGTGGGTTACTCTTATCGTCATAAGCAGGGATATAATCATAATCCTGGGGGCAGTGGTTATATATGTAGTGAAGCAGAACATCGAGGTCTTCCCCACCCGCTGGGGCAAGCTTACTACGACCTTTCAGATGATCGCGGTAACGATAGTGCTCCTCCAGTGGGCGCTCGCCCCGGTCTTCTGGTGGCTGGCAGTTATATTTTCGGTAATATCGGGGATCGATTACGTAAGGAAGGGTTTTAAGGTGTTGTATGCTTTGGACAGCCAGCGCAGTACTCGTTAGCTACCTGATCGGTTCAATACCTACGGCTTATATTTTCGGGAGAGTCCTGAAGGGTGTCGATATCAGGAGATTCGGCTCAGGAAACGTGGGGGCGACTAATGCCATGCGTCTCCTCGGTAAGTCCGTAGGGATCACCGTCCTGGTTTTGGATATACTGAAGGGTTTCTTGGCGGTTTTCCTATTGGGGAATATCTTGGAAGAGAAGACATTGCTGCCGCATGAACCATTGTTAATCGCTCTGGGGATAGCGGCGATCTGCGGCCACAACTGGACGGTATTCCTGAATTTCAAAGGCGGGAAAGGTATTGCCACTACCCTAGGAGTCTTGATTGCTTTCGCCGTGAATATACCCGGGCTCAACCTCATTTTGAGCCTGGTTATCTTAACCTGGATACTAATCTTCGCGGTTTCGCGCATAGTCTCTCTTTCTTCGATAATCGCGGCCATTTCTTTACCTATATATATGGCGCTCTTCAAGCAACCCGTTTTCATGCTGTATGCCTGCATGCTCCTTTCCATCTTTATAATCTTCCGCCACAAATCCAATCTGGCCAGGCTTTTTAAGGGAGAGGAAAAGCGCCTGACCTTCGGTAAAAACCCAAAATAACCTTCAAGAAAGCGTTTTCCCGAAATCCCTCAAAACCCCTTGTAAGAGAGCGGGTTAGAAGGCATACTTTTACTAAATAAAGTATGTATTTCTAGAGTCCCCGCCAGCCACAGGCAGCAAATTAGGGGATGCCGGATTGCCGGCGTTAAGACTGAGAAGGTCGCTTTAATCGGGCAATCCGGCTTAAATTATAACGGGGGAAGAATGAGAGACCTTCTTTTCAGAAACCTGACTTCGGAAGACAAAAAACGCAAGGTCATCGCAAGCTCTGAGATAGCCGACCGGGACGGCGTGCACAGCGTGATCCACCGCCATTTTGCCTGCGTTATGAAAGAGGTTGTTGATGCCTCGACAGTACAGAAGCCGGAACCCTATCTTTACGTGCTCAAGGAAACAAATACGAAGGACTGCAGGCAGAAATTCTTCTGCAGAATGAAAGGGAGCATCTTTGCCGTGGCAGGGGAGAAGATCTACCTAGTCATGTATATGCATTCTCTTAAAATCAGCCTTACTAACCTGCATAAGAACGAACCGGTTAAGTAGAATCCTCAATCTTATCGCTATCCGATTTTCCCTTCAATTCCATCTTGACAAATTTCGGAATTTATAGTAAAATCCGATCAATGGATAGAAAATATTTTCACCTAGGCTTTATTAAAGCCGGATTGATTTTTAAGCTCATTCCGGTTTTTTTTGTAATCCTCTCCGTTTTTCATACCGGAATTGGAATTTCCTGGGCGAATACGGCTACCGAGTACCTCTGCGAGCTAGGGACCACCTATTACAGTATGGGCAGATACGATGAGGCCCTCTCGGAATTCAGCAAGGTGCTCATGATCGAGCCGAATAACCGGATCGCCCGCAAATACGTCAATGCCATATTCATCAGCGACAACCCTTCCGTAGCGGCACCTGCGTCAACCAGGCAGGCGCCTCAGCCTCAAGAACAGAAGACCGTAATCAGCCAGGCGGATTACGAGAGAGAAATGGCGATCAATAAGGCTTTTATGCAGCTGGGCGCCGACGAAAAGAAGTACACCGAAGAATCCGGAAAGAATAAAGACGGAATCGACCTGGGAGGAGTCAGGCTTACCGGTGAGGGGCAGGTGAGGATGGGTTTTGCGGCCAACGGGGATGCGGAGTGGAAGCGGGCCAACTGGGATATGAATGAATATAACTGGCGCAGGCTTTCCAATAACGGCCTGAACAGGAATTTCAATACTTATGATCCCCGGATTTACGACAGGCTAAAGCTTAATCTTGATACCGGAGGGGATACGGGACTTGATTTTCACGGTAATATTACGGTCGACCCCTGGAGCTTTACCGGCGTAAGCAGCAATCAGGCAATAACTAGCTCCGGCGGGGATACCGCTAATGTCATACTGAAATACTGGTCTAATACCGGGTATACTATTAATCAGAATATAAGGTCTACGACTTTGGGGAATTCATTTAATCTTCCCGAAGAGAAGCTTTACGACGGGATAATAAAAGGCTCTACTGTTTCGGGTAACTTTACTCCGGCAGATACCTTTACTATTCCTGAAATGAAGATATACCGTCAATTCCAACCCGTCCGCGAGTTCTGGGTCGATTATAAACAGGATAATTTAAAGCTGAGGCTCTACCCCATCGCCTACGAGAACCAGGCGCTTACTTTTGATGATCCGCTGAAGCTATCCAATAACCGGATATGGTGGGAGGATAGCCCTTGGTTGCGCGGATGGACCACGGGCAACCTTAATACCGGCCTTACGCCGCAGGATTACAATCCCGGCCTTTGGGATAATTCCCTTTCGTATTCTACCCGGGACAGCGAAGGCCAGCGCCTTACTGCTTTACGCGGTTTCTCTTTTGATTTCAGGCCGCTTGAGAATACCTTTTTTACGACCAGCGTAGCCAGTCCCAAAAACCTCTGGCAGGATTACGGCACCGCGGATAATTTTATTTCCGCTACTCGCCTGAAGAGTAATCTTGCCGATCGCATGAGTCTCGGGATTACCGCAACCACCCGCTTCGGGTATATCCCCGGACAGGATTACAAGCAGGATGCCCGTAATTATGTAGGGGGGGTAGATTTCAGTTTTGAGCCGGTAAGCGGCATCCAGGCTAATCTGGAATATGCGCATTCCGAATCAAGGTATGATATGAGCAGCAGCCAGTTTGATTACGGCGAGAATGGCAATGCTTATTTAATTTCGTTGGTCGGCCGCTTCCCGGCGGAAACAATAACCGGAACCGAAAACGGTTATGACGGAATACTTCCTAAGGAAGAAGAGGGCGCATTTACCAAGTTTAAGTTATTTGCCGCGCGCATGGATGATTCTTTCGATCAACCGCTTTCTTCTTATGTGGAAACCCGCGATGACGAATGGTGGGGAAGGCACCTGCATTTCCGCAAACCCTTCAGGAATTATTTCGAGGGGGAAGGGGAGATGCTCACCTTTGACGATATCAAGAATTTCCGCATCGGCAACGGTATCGATATCGGAAGGAACGTGCTGGGTTTCAGGATGGAGAGCCTTATTTTTGACAAGTCTCTCTCCAATCTGCTCGACGTGCGCAACGTCCATGCCACCACCAATAAATTCGTGGAAAACGTATTCCGCGATGAACTTACCTGGCAGGCGACGGATAAATTCACGGCGAAGTTCCTCAGTATCTATCAAGCCCTGCCGCATACGGTAGGCGGGGTGGACCCGTATATATTCAACCCGGAGACCAGGCGTTATTACGATAACTCCTCCATTGAAGACGGAAAAGACCCGTCCGTAGGCACCGCTTCTCTTGGCGGGGAATACCAGTTTGCCGACTGGATTTCGTTTAACGGTATATGGGAGTATACCAACGATTTGTCGCTGGGATACGATAATTATCCGCGCAGGCTGTTGAATGGTTCGAATAACGGCTACACATTTTATAGAAACGGTAGCAAATACAGGGAGACTCTGAACTACCTATATAGCCAGGGATACTTTCCCAAGCCGCCTTATTATTACATCAATGTCTTTAAGGCCGGGCTAAACGTAAAGCCTGCGGATAATCTGGAATTCTATCTCGATTACACCAGAAATCCCTTTGAAAAGGCGGGCCAGATTGACGATAATATGAATCATGTGGGCTTGGAGATGACCTATACTCCGTTCAAGAAATTATCCATGTTTTTTAAATATACTTATTCCCGCTGGCAGGATGTGGATAAGTTGATCAGCGGTATCAATAAGGTGACCGGCCACAACAATTTCTTCGCCGAGTTTTCTTACCGGCAGTCCGAAGACCAGGATCTAACCTTCCAGTACGGCGAGGCTAGCCGTGATCCTTACGGCGGAGGCATTCTTGATATAGGCTGGGATCCTTACGGCGGGGCGCTGGAGACCATCGATACGCAACATATCTTCCGTCTTTACTACCGCAAGAAGTTTTAATCTCTTGATTTAATCCAGAAGAATATCGATTTTACTGATTTGGCGGGATCTAATCATTCCGGCATAAGGCGCGGGGATAACTCCGGATTTCAGTTCCTTGCCGTCAACGGTTACCTTAGATATTCTTGCTGCCCTTGGCCCGAAAGTGTTTAGTTTTTTGGGATTGTGATAGGTGACTAGTGTTTTTCCCAGGAAACGGAAGGCATATCTGCCTTCGGCAGTGAAGAGCCAACCGGCCAGGATGGGCCTGAATCTTAGATTTAACTCACCAGAGGAATTCAGGAAAAAGGGTTTAATCCCTGCGCTCATAGAAAGCCATATCTCCAGAAATTCCGCGGTAGAGCCGGAGAGCCGGGCGACAAAACCGCTTCCGTGCAATTCTTTATCCGGGAAGGCGCTACTGACTATAAAGGAGGAGTTTTCCAGGATACTCCTGCCGTAACGTCCGGGATCCTGAAAAGGGGTAAGCACGTTTTTGAAGTCCGCAAAGAACTCTTCGTAAAGCCCGTGCTTCAAAAGCTCCAGCATGTACTTATATTCCATATGCAGCCAGATCGATTCATGCTCAAGCCATCCGGAAGTAAATACGCGGCACCTGCCGATCTCCTCCGGCATGCTCTCAAGCGAGGAGGTCACCTTATATCCCTTAAGCTTTTTATCAAAAAGTACGCTTTTCTTCGTGCTGTCGTAAATAGCCTTTGCTTTGGCAGTATCCGGGGATAACCTTAAGGCATGCATCTGGCCGGCAAGAAAGAAAGGAATCTTGACCTGCCTGAACTTTTTAGGTCTTATGTAGTGCTCTTTTAAGGTATCGTAGTCGCTGACTTCGTTTATGAAGTACGAGTAATATACGCCGTCCTTCTTGTCCCTGGATTTATCGATAGCCAGATCCAATTTGTTCAAAGCCTTTTCAAGCAATGAAGAGACTTCTTCCGAAGATAACGTGGCCTCCTTACCGCTGAATCCGAATTTTGTCTTGCGGCGGTACTCTTCCTTAATTCCTGAACTCTTATCCCAGTATTCAAAATCATCGCTAATTCCCAATAAGCCGTCTAACCCGCAAATAAATTCCCGGATCTCCTCGGTTAAATCCAGCTTTTGTATTTTTGTATCAGCGAGGGTATTTTTTATAAAAAGGGCCAGCCTCTTAAGCTCAAAGGTTTCGCATAGAGAGGAGCCGAAGAGAGCGGGGAGGCCGTTTAAGGCATCGTACCAGTTGGGTTTGTTTGCTTCCATTTCGATGCCGCATCCGCAGGGATCGAGGGATGCCATCTTGTTAGCAAATATACAGAGCAGCTTATTTATGAGAGTAGTCCGGTAGATCTCGCCGCGGCCGTAATCGGTGCGCGTAAGATGCGGCTGATCAGTCCGTTTATGGATAAGCTCTTTCTTGCCGTGATCCGAGACAACCGAATGCAGCTGTTTAGGAAGACCGTTGTAAAGTACGTATTTTTCCGAGCGCGGACGCACGGTCTCGGTATTATCGAAAAAGGTAAAATCCCTCTTTTCGAATACCGTCTCTTTAAGTCTCTCCGGCCAGATCGCGAAGTAACTTTCCAGAAGGTCCAGGTTATACGTCCAGTGATCGGTCCAGAATCCTTCCGCGTGTTCCGCTTCTTCCTGCTCCGAGGATTCGGCCAGGAGAATCCCTAACAGCTGGTCGTAGCTGCCTTTCACCCGGATCAAATTATCCTCGAGGAATAATATTAGCTCGCCGGGCGTAAAAGGCTTTCTAAGAAAATCGGCCAGAGGAGCTAAGTCCTTGGCCGCGATCATTCCCTTTAGTAAATCCGGCAGGGATTCCGGGCTGCTCAGCGTAAAAACCGAGCCTTTAAGCACCAGGGGGTTGAATCCGTCAGACTGGATAAGGTTAAGAAAGGTGAGGATATTCTTGTCTTTGATCTCCGGGTTAAACCAGATATCGCTGCGCCGGTTCTGGTTTATGTCGCGGTAATTTCCGTTCCCCTGGGATAAGTACGTAGGGTGGATATGGAACCTGTTGTAATCTCTCTCTAAGTCTCCGTGTTTACGGGAATAAAGATAGAAGACGCTATCCTTGTTGCTATTCTTGAATATGACCGGATATCCTCCGCGTAGCACATTATCCAGATAGGTCTGCTTGGCGTAAAGGTCAAATTCCCCGGATGAGCTTTTAGTTTCGATGTCTTTAGTCAGCTCCGCGATTACTTCCCGGTTCTCCTGTTTCTTCTTTGTCAGGTATCCATAGGTAGCGATCTTAGGTATGGAAGAGTTAAGGGTCTCTATGTTACGCATATAACCGGAGACGGAATTCAGGACCGATTCGGATCCGGGATTCAGGATCAAGTCTAATAAAGAAAAGGCACAGGGTATCTTACTGTTTACCGATTCATCCTTCGGGGCGCGGAATTCCGGAGTCTTGACAAATTCGGCGGGGAGCGAGAAATCGGTGTTCTGCCCGAAAACGTTCTGGGGATCGGTTATGGGCAGGATAATTTTAGGTTTTCCATTCTTGTGTATGAAGCTAAGATAGAAGTTCCCCTCGTCTATATGGATTACCTCCGGACGGTCCGAAGGGTCGACTTTCAGCCGGTAAAAGGGGGCGGAATTTTTCAGGTTCTCCACGCTCACCCAGGCGCTGATAGTGCGGGAGAGCTCCTTTAAAAACCAGTTATTAAAGCCGTAGGGTATTATCTGCGGCAGGCCGTCGAGCATCTGGATTCTTTTAGGGCTTCGGCCGGTATTCTTGACCGTCACTATGCGGGCTAAGCCGGCAAAGGAGTCCTGGGGAATATTAAAGTATTCTACTCTTACCTTCAGCCCGAGGGTAAAGTTCTCTTCTTCAATAGTCAATCCTTCGGAGGTGATGAGCATCTCATTTTTAAGCTTAAAACCGGCATTAACAAAACCGTTATGGAATGGCTCGTAGATGGCTTGTTTCCTACCGGACAGCTTTATGAAGGTACGGAAGCCATGGGAGGGTGTAAGCTGGTAAGATTTATCCGCGGGGAAAAACTCAAGAATAGCGTGGTCTTTATCCCTGGTCCCGAAGCTGGCAATAGCCTGGCCGCGGTTGACGTAGAAAGTCCACATGGGGATGCCGTATTTGCCGGCGATACCCGGAAAAAAATTGGAGAATGGGCGGGCATAATTGTAGTTTTCTATCACGAACTCGCCCTGCTTGTTTAGGTAGTATTTGGGTTTATTTTCGGACATGAAGATATTTTACCTATTTTTGCCGGTTTGTCCAATGAAATCGTATGTCTGTCCAGTTGCGCCTGCCGGGCCGCGTTTCTCGCTTAAAATTCGTATTCGCTCGAAATCGCGTCCCGTCAGCCGCTCGATATAGATCGCTTGCAATTATAATTATTTGTTGCAACAAGAGGTAGCCTATGATAATATATACCCAACAAGGAGGAAAAATGACTAAAATTATCCCGCTCGTTTTAGGATTCATTTTTCTGCTTTTCTTGCCTGTTTTTGCCCAGGAAGAAATCACCATAACCACGTATTATCCTTCTCCGTACGGGGCCTATCGTGACCTACAAGTGGGGCGCGCTTTGTCCGTAGGAGATGTTAACCATGACGGCAACTTTGACAATAACGATTTCATCCGGGACGTATCCGGTGATCCCGCGACCGGGACTCTCGCTTTAGCGGGGGATATAAGAATAGGCAACTCCGGCTTGACCTGCGGTGCTGCTAACGCCGGGGCAATGAGGTATAATAGCGGGACGCGGATGCTGGAGTACTGCGACGGAATCGGCCCCTCCTGGAAAACCGCCTCTATGTTTACGGGTAACATTTCTCCGGAGGTGACGCTAGAAGCAGCAAAATCATCGGGAAAGTTCTATTCATTTGGTGCCGGATATTCTTTGTCTGAATGGTCAGTCTGTTTTCTTACGGAATTTAACGGCATGAAGGGGAGCGGCGCCTTTGATGACGGGTGTAAGATTTCTGCACAGGCAGTTGTTCCTTCCACGGATGTTTATTGGGGAATCGAATTCAGGGCGGATGGCGGTGAAAAAATACGTTGTAGTGCCCGTTGTCTGAAGTAATTTAATTTAGGCGCATTCTGATGCCTGCAGGGCTATGCTCTGCAGGCATTTTTTGTGTAGGGGGTTTAAACTGGTTGACTTTTGAGGCGGAGTCTGTTATTATAATTTCTTAAATATTAAGGAGAAGCAACCTTGGCGATAGATAGAAAAACAGTGGAATACGTAGCCCATCTGGCGCGTATCGAGTTGACGCCTAAAGAGTTAGAAAGACTGGCGCATCAGCTGCATGACATACTCGATTTCATCGATAAATTAAGCCGTCCGGATATCTGCCGGATTCCCCCTACAAGCCACATACTCCCTTTAAGCAATATTTTGAGAGAAGATACGCCTAAGCCTTCTTTGTCTGCGGATAAAGCGTTGGTCAATGCCCCGTCCCGGGAAGCGGATTTCTTTTCTGTGCCCAAGGTGATCGAATAATGGAATTATTCAAGCTAACTGCGCACGAGCTTCAGGATAAGATAAAAGAGGGCGAAACCGGCTCTAAAGAGGCTTGGTCTGCGCTGGAGAGCCGGATAAAGCACTTAGATTCCAAGTTTAATTCCTATGTCAGACGATCGAATCCTGGCTCCGGAGATTCGTCGCGCATCCCTGTAGCGATTAAAGATAACATATGCACCGAAGGCCTGAATACCGAGTGTTGCTCAAGGATCCTGCAAGGTTTTAGGCCTCCCTACGACGCCACAGTAATATCCAAATTAAAATCCGCCGGATTTTCGGTATTTAACCTTAAGACTAATATGGACGAGTTCGCTTTCGGTTCTTCCACGGAGAATTCCTGTTTCGGGCCCAGCCGCAACCCCTGGAATCCGGAGTGTGTTCCCGGAGGTTCTTCAGGAGGTTCGGCGGCGGCAGTCGCCTCTGATCAGGCTTTTTGGGCGCTCGGCTCGGACACCGGTGGTTCCATACGTCAACCAGCATCTTTCTGTGGGATAGTCGGGTTAAAGCCTACATACGGGAGGGTTTCGCGTTACGGCCTGATCGCTTTTGCCTCTAGCCTTGACCAGATCGGCCCGCTGACTAAAGACGTAACGGACAGCGCGATTATTTTGAATGTTATCTCCGGGCATGACCCCAACGACGCCACTTCTGCGGATATCCCGGTCCCCGATTATACCGATGCCCTTAAGAATGACGTAAGGGGGTTGAAAATCGGCATACCAAAGGAGTATTTTGTAGAGGGTATCAACCCGGAGGTGAAGAAGGCAATCGAAGAGGCGATAGGCAAATTCAAGTCCTTAGGGGCAGCGGTTAAAGAGGTATCGCTTCCGCATACCGAGTACGCCGTACCCGTCTATTACATCGTGGCTACTGCCGAGGCGAGTTCCAATCTGGCGCGTTTTGACGGGGTGCAGTACGGACTGAGGGTTAAGGCGGATAACATCATCGATATGTATAAGAAGACTAGAGGTGCGGGTTTCGGGGATGAGGCAAAGCGCCGGGTCCTCCTAGGTACATTTGTTTTGTCCCATGGCTATTATGACGCGTATTATTTGAGGGCATTGAAGGTGCGGACCCTGATTAAGGAGGATTTTGACCGGGCATTCAAGGAGTGCGATTGCATCATTGCGCCCACTTCGCCTACCCCGGCATTTAAGATCGGCGAGAAAGCGGAAGACCCGTTAAGCATGTACCTCTCTGATATCTATACCATCTCCGCGAATCTTGCCGGAATACCGGCGATCTCGGTCCCTTGCGGGTTTACCAGGAGCGGTTTGCCGGTCGGCCTGCAGATTATGGCTAAACCCTTTGCGGAAGAGACCATTTTCAGGGCCGCCTTTACCTATGAACAGAATACCGAGTGGCACAAACAAAAGCCCCGACTATGAAATACGAGACAGTAATCGGTCTTGAAGTCCATCTGCATCTGAATACGCGGACCAAGGCCTTCTGTGCCTGTTCCACAGAATTCGGAAATAAGCCGAATTCCCAGACCTGTCCGGTCTGCCTGGGTTTTCCGGGTTCTCTTCCGGTATACAATAAGACTGCTTTGGATTATGCGATTAAGGTCGCCCTTGCTTTAGACTGCCAGGTGCAGGAATACACCAAGTTCGACCGCAAGAATTATTATTACCCCGACCTTCCCAAGAATTATCAGATATCCCAGTATGATCTGCCGCTCTCGTTGAGGGGCTTTCTGGATATTGAAATTGAGGGGAAGGTTAAGCGCATAGGTATCACCCGCGTACATATGGAGGAGGATGCCGGAAAGCTAATCCATAAAGACAACATAAGCCTGATGGATTTCAACCGCGCGGGAGTCCCCTTGCTTGAAATAGTAAGTGAACCTGATATCAGTTCACCTGCCGAGGCGTACGAATACCTGATGTCATTAAAGAGCACCCTTGAATACCTGGAGGTCTCGGATTGCGATATGGAGAAAGGTTCTTTGAGGTGTGACGCAAATATTTCATTAAGGCTTAACGGCGAGAAGAAACTCGGGGTCAAGATCGAACTGAAGAACATGAATTCTTTTAAGGCGGTCAAAGAGGCGCTTGCTTTCGAGGCGGAGCGTCAGGCCCGCGTGCTTGATGACGGAGAGGTTCTGGTTCAGGAGACCCGCTTATGGGATGAAAAGGAAAAGGCAACCGTGGCTATGCGTACCAAAGAAGGGGCGCAGGACTACAGGTATTTTCCCGAGCCCGACCTGCCGCCTTTTACAATAACCAGCGAGAAGATTGAACAGGTAAGAAAGGCGCTACCGGAGACGGCAAAAGAAAAACGCCTGCGTTTTTCCAGGGATTACGGACTGGTTGATTATGACGCTAAAATATTGACCGCATCCAAGAGGGATGCGTTATATTCCGAGGAGGCGATGAAGTCTTATCGCGGAGACAATAAAAAGCCGGTGGCTAACTGGTTGATCGGACCGATGCTTTCCGAGGCTAATGCCCGAGGCTTGACTATATCTGGATTAAATATCTCCGCGCAGGGCCTCTGCGAGTTGATCGGTTTTGTGCAGAGGCAGGAGATATCCAATTTAGTCGCCAAGTCGGTATTGACCGAGATGATAGATTCCGGCAAGCCGGCTGCCAAAATTATCAAGGAGAAGAACCTGGCGCAGGTCTCGGATACCGGTAAGCTGGAGGAGGTCGTAGAGGAAGTTATTAATTCTAATCCGAAATCCGTATCGGACTTTAGGTCCGGCAAAGACAATGCGCTTATGTTCCTAGTGGGTCAGGCGATGAGGAAATCCCAGGGTAAGGCAAATCCCAAGGTGCTGCAGGACCTATTCAAACGGAGGCTTTCTGATGCGTAAGAAGGTTTTTATCGGTTCCATCATCGGTATTACGGGAGTAGTTCTGGCTTTCTTTGTCTCATCGGCGTTATCCGGGCCAGATAAAAAGAAGCAGGATGAGCTATTCCGCCAGGTGGAGCTCTTTTCGGATACTATCGCCATAATACAGACCGAATATGTGGATGAGCCTACTCCTAAAGAATTGATTTACGGTGCACTGAAAGGGATGCTATCTTCGCTCGATCCCCACAGTCAGTTTATGGATCCGGATACATATAACGAGCTTAAGGTCGATACCGAAGGGAAATTCGGGGGCGTAGGGATAGAAATTACTATAAAGGACGGCCTGCTTACCATAGTCACCCCTATAGAGGATACCCCGGCCTGGCGCGCCGGCCTTAAGGCTAATGACCGGATCGTCAAGATAAACGATGAGCTCACTCGCGATATGACCATAACCGACGCGGTTAAAAAAATGAGGGGTAAGCCGGGAGAGGCCGTGAACTTGACTATTCTGAGAGAATCCGATAAGAAGGTTCTGGATTTCAAGATTACCCGGGATATCATCAGGATAAAAGATATAAAAGAGTCCAGGATACTGGAAGGAGATATCGGTTATATCCGACTGGTGGAATTTAGGGAAAATACCGCGCAGGATATTTCCGTGGCATTAAGCCGGCTCAGCAAGAGCGGGATGAAGGCCCTGATCTTGGACCTGCGTAACAATCCGGGCGGCCTTCTGGATTCGGCGGTGAAGGTCACCGAAAAGTTCCTGGAGAAAGACAAACTGATAGTCTCGACGAAGGGGCGCCAACCCTCCCAGAATATCGAGTTTGTCTCGCGCGCGACTAACCCTAATCTAGACCTGCCTCTGGTGGTTTTGATTAATGACGGTTCGGCTTCGGGAAGCGAGATCGTGGCCGGCGCGCTGCAGGACTATAAACGCGCCATAATACTGGGGACGAAATCTTTCGGTAAAGGTTCTGTTCAGACCGTAATCCCCTTAAGCGACGGCTCGGCCTTGAGATTGACTACGAGTAAATATTTCACCCCCTTAGGCAAGATGATTCACGGAAAAGGAGTCACTCCGGATATAGAGATCGAGCCGGTAAAAGAGAGCCTAAGTCCCCAGGAGAAGAAAGTGGACAGGGTGGATGAGGTTTTTGAAGAAGTGGAAAATAAAGGGAAGGCGAAACCCGAGAAGGCCTTCGATTACAAAAACGATATTCAGCTTATGCGCGCCTTGGATATCCTCAAGGCCGCAATGTTCTATCAGAGTCCCAAGAAATGATCAGCAAGGAAAGACGTTATGAGACGATTATAGGCGTACTTCTTATAGTCGTCATTATTAATATTGTTTTTTTTACCGTCAGCATCCGTCCGAAAAGAAGAGAGGTATTGCCTCCCGCGCAGATCAAAGGTAAGATCGCTATTGTCCTGGATGACTGGGGGTATAACCTTAATAATCTGGCTGCGGCCAAGTCGATCAACCTTCCTTTTACGGCGGCGGTACTCCCCAACCTGAAATACTCTAAGGCAGTCGCTTCGGAATTACACGAACACGGCTGTGAAATAATATTGCATCTTCCCATGCAACCGAGAGAGAAATGGAATCTTGAGAAGGATACGGTATCCGTATCTATGAGCGGGTCTGCGGTGAAGAAAATTCTGGAGAAGGATTTAAGCAGCCTGGTTTATGTCGATGGCGTATCCAACCACATGGGCTCATTAGCTACGGAGAATCCCAAGGTGATGACCGAGGTACTAGGGGTACTGAAGGAGAAAAAACTATTCTTTCTGGATAGTTATGTGACCTCGCGTTCCGCGGTTCCGGAGCTGGCCCGTAAGATGAACGTCCCCTTTGCCAAAAGGGATATTTTTCTGGATAACAAGAACGATGCTGATTATATAAGGCAGCAGCTCCTTAAATTGAAGGCCAGGGCTAGGTCGCGGGGGTGGGCCGTAGGCATAGGCCATGACCGCAAGGTTACTCTCGAGGTCTTGGGGGAGATGATGCCCCGTCTTGACAAGGAAGGTTATAAATTCGTATTTGTATCGGAGATAGCCAGATAAATGTATGTCCTGGGAATAGAGACGTCTTGTGACGAGACTTCGGTTGCCGTAGTAAAGGCAGGGAGGCGCACGCTTTCCAATGCCGTAATCTCAAGTTTGAGGTTTCACAGTAAATACGGAGGCGTTGTTCCCGAGATCGCTTCGCGTATGCAGCTTGAGACTATATCCCAGATGGCTCAGACTGCCATGGAGGAGTCCGGTATAGCTTTAAGAAGGATAGGGTTGGTTGCGGTTACTGATTCTCCCGGGCTTCCGGGCTCTTTATTGGTAGGTATAGCTTTCGCAAAAAGCCTATCTTTGGCCCTGAATATTCCGTTGGTTGCGGTTAACCATGTCTTGAGCCATATATACGCGAATTTCCTGGATAAAACTCCGGTGGAATTGCCTTTCGTCGCTCTGGTAGTATCAGGCGGGCACACCAGTCTATTTTATGTGAGGGATTTTCACCGTATAGAAACTCTGGGAGAGACACAAGATGATGCCTGCGGAGAGGCCTTTGATAAAGTAGCTAAGATTATGGGGCTGGGTTATCCCGGAGGCCCAGTAATTGAGAAGATGGCCGAAGGCGGTGACCCTAATAAATTAAAACTCCGTTGTTCCGGTACAGAGAATCCGCTGGATTTCAGTTTTAGCGGTATAAAGACCGCAGTTCTCTACGCAGCGAGAGATAAGCGTTTATCCCTAAAAGACAAAAAGAATATCTCTGCATCTTTTCAGAGTACGGTAATCATTACCCTGATCGAAAAATCCATCCTTGCCTGTAGGAAGAAAAAGGCAACCAGGCTGGTAGTGGGGGGAGGAGTGGCGGCAAACTTGGCTCTGCGCCGGAAATTTACGAAGGAGGCCGGAGCATGCGGAATTAAATGTTATTTTCCGCCTAAGGCTCTCTGCATGGATAACGCGGCAATGGTTGCCGGGATGGGCTGGCGTCTGTACGATAGTGGTAAGCGTTCAGGCCTGGGCCTGACTATAGCTTAATTTTATAACCGGGAGGGTTTATGTTGACCGATAGCCAGATTATCATAAGGCTCCTGCTATCCGCAGTTTTGAGTGGTCTAATCGGACTGGAGAGGCAGGTTCACCGCAGGAGCGCAGGATTACGCACCCACATACTTGTTTCCTTGGGCTCTTGTCTTATAATGTTGACATCAGTGTATGTTTTTGCTATATATAAAGAAGTGGTTTCGGTGGATCCGGCGCGCATCGCCGCGGGTGTGATCACCGGCATAGGATTCCTGGGCGCAGGCACGATTATCAGGGATAGAGAGGGTGTAAGGGGATTGACCACGGCTGCCAGCCTCTGGATGGTGGCGGCAATAGGCTTGGCCGTGGGTTGCGGTTTCAGCAACGCCGCAGTATTCGCGACCGTTCTTACCCTGGTAGTTCTCTTCCTGTTGAGATATTTCGAGGATTACGTTCTGGATCAGGAGAGCAGGAAACCGGCCCCAAAAAAATAAAGGAGGTGTGTTATGGCCTTTAAGAAGAAATTAGAAGAAAAGGTTCTTGACGTTGATGCTTCCATGCAGGGGACTTTAAGTTTCAAAGACCCGGTAAACCTGCGCATTAACGGAAAGTTTGAAGGCACTCTGGAGACTAAAGGCAACCTTACCGTCGGACCGGCAGCTTTTGTTGTCGCCGATATCGTCGGGGATAATATTATAATCGGAGGCAAGGTTAAGGGCAGGATCACTGCCAAGGAGAGACTTACTTTACTCCCTCAGTCCGTGGTCGAGGGCGATATATTCCCGGCACGATTAAACATCACCGAGGGCGCGGTCCTTGAGGGTAAGTGTTCGATGCTGCACGATTTTCTTAATGCCCAGGAAGTGGCGAGGTACCTGGAGGTAGATCTTAATTCCATAATGGAGTGGGCTAACTCGGGAAAGCTACCCGGGCATAAGGAGGGCGGAGACTGGAAGTTCGAGCGTAAGACTGTGGACGGCTGGATAGCTTCTAATAAAGTCGAGCGGTAACCGGAAATAAACACTATGGGCGAAGAAAAACTTTTGACCGTAAGGGAAGTTTCGTCTCTTTTGGGTGTGTCTGAAAAGGAAGTGGTTGATCTGGCGGAAGACGGGAGCCTTCCGGCATATAAGGTGGGCGGGGTGTATCTGCGGTTCAGAAGCGACCAGGTGCAGCAGTTCAGGAAATTAAAGAGCCCTCTTCCGCATAAAGCCGATATCCGCAATCAGGGTCAGCCGGCAAGCCGCTTAACGGATTTTTTCTATTTCTATGATTTTTATATCGTATCCTTCGTAATTATAGCCGCGTTGCTTTATATAATCTTTCTGGGGCGATAACTTTAATGGCTTATAGCAAGGGTTTCTGCGACCTTGGTTTTGCCAAGGTCGATACGGATAGAGTTTCCCGCCGCGGTTTTGCCGAAGCAATATATTGTCCGGGTAAGACCAGAGTCCATCTTAAGAAAATTTCCTCCGCGCTTATTAAGAAGAAACAGGATGTTTTGTTGACTCGGCTGGACAGGAAGGATTATCTTTATTTGAAGAAGGGGATCCCCGGCTTGAGATACAATCCGCTGGCAAGGCTGGGGTACCTGTCGCGGAAGAATAAACTTTCGGCTAAAGGAGTTATACTTGTAGTTTCTGCCGGTACTGCCGACATGCCGGTAGCCGAAGAAGCGGCCCAGACTGCGGAAGTCTTGGGAGGCAGGGTTGAGAGGCTTTTTGACGTAGGCGTTGCCGGAGTGCACCGTCTGATGCAAAATACGCACAAGCTGGCTTCCGCTTCGGTGATTATCGTGGTGGCGGGAATGGAAGGGGCGTTAGCAAGTCTGGTGAGCGGCATGGTAGGCGTTCCGGTAGTCGCTGTTCCCACCAGTTGCGGTTACGGGGCAAGTTTTTCCGGTCTGTCAGCGTTGCTTACTATGTTAAATGGCTGTTCCCCGGGAGTAGCCGTGGTGAATATCGATAACGGTTTTGGGGCGGGATATTTAGCTGCGTTAATTAATAATAGATAGTAAGTAGTGGTTAGTGGGTAGTGTCCATGGAAATGCGAAAAAGAATTAGTTTAAAAGAGGCGGTAAAATTCCACGGACACCTAGGGCCTTATCTTGTGCTCGGGATTCTAGCCGGCGAACTAGCCCTGAAGAGGTTGAAGCTAAAAAAATACTTTGGGTTGGAAGTAATGGTCTGGGGCGCAAGCAATAGGCCTAAATCCTGTCTGATTGACGGCCTCCAACTTTCTACGGGAGCGACTTACGGCAAAGGGAATATCTATAAGCATAACGCTTCTGCCGTCAGGATTAACTTTAAGAGTAAGGATGCCGGGAGGGTATTAAGCATCCGTTTTAATAAGGCCTTGGTCAGAGATTTAGATTGTCTAAAAACGCATGCGGATTCCGAGAAGTTTGCCCGGAGGCTTTACGCCGGCAGGCTTAAAGGTTTTTTATCCCATATACTAACTACTACGTATTAACTACTGGAGAACACGATGGCCTTGTCCGGACTGGATATTTACAAGTTATTACCTAAAACCAACTGTAAAGAGTGTGGTTTTGCCACCTGCCTGGCTTTTGCCATGCAGTTGGCTAAGAAGGCGGTTTCGGTTGAGAAATGCCCCCATATCGGCGCCGATGCCAAGGCTACGCTGGAGGCGCAGGCCCAGCCGCCTATTAAGCTGATTGCCATAGGCGCAGGTGAGAATAGATTTGAAGTCGGTAATGAGTCGGTTATGTTCAGGCATGAAGAGAAATTTCACCGGCCCTGCGGACTGGGTTTTATCATAGAGGATTCCCTGACGGATGGCGATATAAAGACACGCCTTTCCAAAATCAACAGTTTAATCTTCGAGCGCGTCGGACAGGAGCTTAAAGTAAATCTGGTGGCTGTCAAACAGACCGGTACAGAGACGAGGTTTCTTGAGGCTGTAAAACTGGTTAAGGATAATACTACTTTAGGTTTAGTCCTGATAAGCAGCGAACCGGATCCATTGGTCAAGGCGCTTCAGGTCACCGCAGGCTTAAGCCCGCTGGTTTACGCAACTGTTAAGGGGGGCGCTGGAAAGCTGGCTAAGGCCTGCGTCGACTCAAAGGCCTCCCTTGTCGCGGAAGCCTCTGATTTGGAGGGTGTAGTGAAACTTACCGCTGAATTAGCGGGTATCGGTGCGCAAAACCTGGTGATTCATACCGGTAAGAAATCTATAACCGATAAGCTCTGGGATCTTACTCAGATCAGGAGGCTGGCATTAAAAAAATCAAACCGCGCCTTAGGCTATCCGGTTTTAGTTATCCCCGACAATAGCGAAATTTATTCCGAGGCGATGGAAGCCGCTACCTACATCGCTAAATACGCCGGAATAGTACTCCTGAAGAATATTGAGTCTTGGGAAGCTCTGTCGCTTTTGACGTTACGCCAAAACATCTATACCGATCCGCAAAAGCCTCTACAGATAGAACCCAAGCTCTATCCCGTAGGCCAGGTCAGTGATAAATCCCCGGTTCTGGTGACCACCAATTTCTCTCTTTCCTATTACACCGTTCTCGGGGAGGTGGAGGCGAGCAAGGTACCTTCTTATATCGTAAGCGTGGATACGGAGGGGATGTCGGTTTTAACCGCCTGGGCAGCTGAGAAATTCACCCCGGAAAAAATATCCGATACCCTGAACAAATTCGGGGTAAGTGAGGCCGTTAAGCATAAGCAACTCATAATCCCGGGCTATGTTGCGGTAATGAGCGGAGACCTGGAGGAACAGTCCGGATATAAGATTATCGTCGGCCCCAAAGAAGCCGCCGGCATTCCGAGCTTTCTTAAAAACTTATAAGAGTGGATAAATTCAGAGTAACCTTCTTTCCGGATAACAAGACAGTCGAGGTCGTTAAAGATACTAACGTCCTTTCGGCAGCGATCTCCGCAGGGGTATCCATCAATTCCGCCTGTGCCGGGGACGGCGTCTGCGGTAAGTGTAAGGTCAGGCTTAAGTCCGGCAAAGTGGCTGCGGCGCCAAGCTCTGTGGTTACTCTCGAAGAAAAAAGAAACCATATTTACTTGGCCTGCCAGGCCGCAGTACATAGCGATCTGGAGGTTGAGGTCCTCCCGGAATCGAGACTTGGGAATCTGGTGTTGGAACTGAAGGATATGTATTCCCAGGCCGAAGATATAATCTCAGCTTGCTCTGCCGCAACGCCAGTTTTCAAGCATTCTCCTTTAGCCTCTAAGTTTTTCCTTAAGCTTCCCAAGCCCAGCCTCGATGATTCCGTAAGCGACCTGGAGAGATTATACCGGGAGCTCCGCAAGATTCAGAGCTTTCCGGTGATGCAGACGGGACTGACGAATATTAGGCAACTCGGCGAGCTCCTCCGTGATTCGGATTGGCAGGTTACCGTTACCCTCGGCAAGCGCAATGATACCGTTGAGGTCGTGCTGGTGGAGCCGGGGGATACCTCCGGAAAGAATTACGGCCTGGCATTCGATATCGGGACCACGACTATATCCGGAGAACTCTTGGATTTAAATACTAAAAAGGTGTTGGGTACGAAGGCAGCATATAATAAGCAGGCTAGTTTCGGCAGCGACGTGATCAGCCGGATAATCTATGCCCGCGAAGAGAACGGTCTGGATAAGCTGCATAGCGCGGTGACGGAAACCATTAATCATATGATTCTCGAGCTTACCGGGGAGCATAATGTGGATCTTAACGATGTGACATGTATCCATTGCGCCGGCAATACAACCATGATGCACCTGCTTTTTAGTGTCGACCCCACGTATATAAGGAAAGAGCCTTATATCCCTACGGCGAATTTCCTGCCGACGGTACGGGCAAAGGAGGCTGGGATTAATATCAATCCTCGCGGCCTCATTTCCTGCGTTCCCGGAGTTTCCAGCTATGTAGGCGGAGATACCACCTCCGGAGTACTCTCTAGCGGTTTGTATAGAGACGAGGAACTGGGTATTCTTATAGACATTGGCACTAACGGAGAAATATGCTTGGGAAACAGGGATTTTCTGGTGGCCTGCGCCGCTTCTGCCGGACCGGCATTTGAGGGAAGCGGGCTTACCTGCGGAATGCGCGCCAGTAGCGGCGCAATTCAGGATGTTAAGATTAACGGAAAAGACTTTAAGGTAGATTTTGAAACCATTGGCATGACGAAGCCCATCGGCATATGCGGCTCGGGCTATATCGACCTGCTTGCCGAGATGCTTCAGGCCGGGATTATTGATAAGAGCGGTAGGATTGTTGCCAGGGGCGAGCGGGTACGTGAAAGCAACTTAGGCCGGGAGTTTGTAGTTGTGTTTAAAGAAGGATCAGCCGCATCAGGCGACATAGTAATTAACGAAGCGGATATCGATAATCTCAAACGCGCAAAGGCGGCGATTTATTCCGCCTGCGCCATTCTCGTAAAACATATGGACCTTGACTTTTCCGGGGTAAAAAGGGTTTATATCGCCGGAGGTTTCGGGACCAGCCTTAACGTCGAGAAGGCGGTTAAGATAGGTATCCTTCCTGATCTCCCGAGAGAGAGGTTTAAATTCATAGGGAACAGCTCGTTGGCCGGGGCAAGAGAAATGCTCCTATCTTATGAGGCGCAAAAATGCTCCGATCTATTGGCTGGTAAAATCACATATTTTGAATTATCGGTCGATGCCGGTTATATGGACCAGTATATGGCGGCGTTATTTTTTCCGCACACTGATCTGGTGCAGTTTCCTTCGGTGAAATTCTGATGGGTCATGTGATTGCGATGGCAGGTAAGGGTGGCACAGGAAAGACTACGGTATGCGCGCTTCTGGTGCGTTTATTGAGGGATAAAGGGCTAGGATCAATCCTCGCGGTGGACGCTGACCCAAATTCCAATTTAGCTGATGTCTTAGGGGTGAAAGTAAAAACAAGTATCGGCCAGATCCTTGACCGGATATCCGCGCACCCAGATAAGATCCCGGCCGGGATGTCCAAGGACAGGTTTATTGAATATGAGGTGCAGACTTCCGTGTCGGAAGGGGAAGGTTTCGATTGCCTGACTATGGGCCGTCCGGAAGGCCCGGGATGCTATTGTTATGTGAATAATGTTCTGCGTAACGTAATGGCCAAACTCATAAAGGATTACGATTTCGTGCTGATTGATAACGAGGCCGGACTCGAGCATTTATCCCGCCGGACTACCCGTAGCGCGGATGCGTTGGTGGTGATCTCCGACCAGTCCAAGGTCGGGCTCAGGGCAGCCCAGCGGATCATCGACCTTACTGAAGAGCTGAAGATTCAGACCAAAAAGAGCTTCCTGATTATTAATCGGTCAGATAAGTCCGCAAGTGACGATGAATCCGGGGAGGTAAAAGCCGAATACCTGGGGAATCTTTCTTTTGACGGCGCCATTGAGAAGTTGAGCGCGAACGGAGGCTCGTTGATGAATCTGGCCGGGGATACGGCAAGCCTAAGAAAGTTGACAACAATAGGAGAAAGAATATGGCAGCGGAATTGATGCTGGAAAAATGGTCCGGTGAAGTTTCGGTAGTCAGTATCGGGGCCACCAGGGCCGAAGGAGGAAGCAGGTCGGGCGTTGTTAAGGTGGGCGGCCAGAAGACCCTGCCGTTTTTGTTTAGCGAAGGCGCGATTCCGTACAGACCGGTTGTAGCTATGGAGGTTTTTGATGTGCCGCCGCAGGATTGGCCCGAGGAATTGGTTAAGGTTTACGGCGAATGCCTGAAAGATCCATTGGCCTGGGCTAATAAATGCGTAAAGGATTTCAAGGCCAGTCTCTTATGCCTGCGACTTCAGGGAGCGCATCCGGACTCCGGTAATAAGAGCGTTGACGCCGAAGTAAAACTCGTTACCGGGCTTCTGAAGAACGTTGACGTGCCTTTGATAATCAAGGGCTGCGGGGATGATGCTAAGGATAATGAGGTTCTGGTAGCCTGCGCGGAGGCGGCCAAAGGAGAGAGATGCCTGATAGGCAGCGCCGTGCAGGATAATTATAAGACTCTGACGGCTGCGGTATTAGCCGACGGTCATAATATAATTGCCGAGTCACCCATTGATGTCAATATAGCCAAGCAGCTGAATATCCTGATTTCGGATATGGGCCTGCCTCTGGAAAGGATAGTGATCGATCCGACCATCGGCGCTCTCGGATACGGATTGGAGTATGCGTATTCTATTATGGAGAGGGCGCGGCTGGCGGCGCTATCCGGCGATAAAACCGTAGCTTCTCCTTTTATCTGTTTTGTCGGACAGGAGACCTGGAGGGCTAAAGAAGCAAAGGCCGGCCAGGAGGAGCAGGGGATCATGTGGGAGGTCCTTACTGCCTGTGCCTTGATACAGGCGGGTGGGGACATACTGGTTATGCGTCATCCTAAGGCCATTGAGAAGGTCAATAATTATATAGAAGAACTGTTCAGGAGATAGAGTGTTTATTATCGGCGAACTGATTAACGGGATGTACCAGAATATAGGTAAGGCGATCAGGGATAGAGACGCAGCCGTTATCCAGAAGTGCGCCCTGGATCAGATTAAGGCAGGAGCTGATTGCTTGGATGTGAACTGTGGTCCGGCTTCCAAACAGCCCCTATCGGATCTTCCTTGGTTGGTGGAAACTATTCAGCAGGTTACCGACAAACCCCTGAGCCTGGACTCCAGCAAACCGCAGGTCATCGAGGCGGGGCTGAAAGTCTGCAAAAATAAAGCGGTAATAAATTCTACTACCGCGGATGCGGAGAAATTGGAATCCCTCCTGCCGCTAGCCAAACAATACAACGCCAGACTTATCGGACTGACTATAAGTACTAAAGGGATTCCGCAGAATAAAGACCAGCGCCTGGAGTTGGCGGCAATGATTGTGGCCCATTGCACCGATGCCGGTTTCTCGGCGGAAGACCTCTATCTTGATCCGATCGTGCTTCCGGTAAACGTGGCCCAGGCCCAGATGATGGAAATACTGGAGGCCATACATGAATTCAAAATCATATCCGATCCTTCCCCGAAGACGATCGTAGGCTTGAGCAATGTCTCCCAGGGGACAAAGGTGCGTAATCTTGTCAACCGGACATTTCTGACTATGGCTTTGGGTTATGGTTTGGATGCAGCCATACTCGATCCGCTGGATAATGAATTAATAGATGCCCTGATTACTTCCGAGCTTATCTTGAACAGAAATATTTATTGCGACTCGTTCCTAAGCGCATACAGAAAGAAATAATATGAGCCCGAGAAAGGTATTGAGGCGTATCTTCCGTTTGCATGGCCTGCGCGAGAGTTTTGGTTTTGCCTGGAAGGGGACACTCTATTTATTTCTTTATCACCGCAATATGCGCATCATATTCATGCTGGGTATCGCGGCTTTCCTTCTCGGCGTTTATTTCAACCTTAAGGGGATCGAGTTGGTCGCCCTATGCGTGACCATCACCTTGGTGTTTATGGCAGAGATTTTCAACACAGCCATCGAGATGCTCATGGATATGCTTACTCCCAAATACCGCATGAGGATTAAACTGGTAAAGGACATAGCCGCCGGGATAGTTGTGATAACCTGCCTTAACGCCTTGGCGGTAGGGTACGCTTTATTTGTTCACAGGCTTATAAAACAATGAAGAGATTGGGCCTTACAATGCTAGTGTTTTTATTAGCGGGAACCGCGCTTGCCGCGGAGTTGCCGGCAGAACGTCTGGAGCGCAACCAGGAATTGCTCGATCAAGACAAACTCCTAATGGAAAAGTTAAATACGGAAGAGAGAGTCTTTGTCAAAAGTATAGTCTTTAAGGGCGATAACTCGGTTCCTTCGGGAGTCTTGTTCGGACTTTTTACTCCTTACGAGGGCCACTGGTTGACAGATAAAGAGATGCGCCAGATCATCCGGCTGATTACAGAAGAATACCGTAAAGCCGGAAAAACCGTCGATTCCGATAGCTTTGTTTTCCGCGTTGAGGGCGGTATTCTCGAGATCACTGCTTCTACAGGACAATAAACATATTGACAGTTTAACCCCGGACAGATAAAATATACTATCTCCCTAAATAAAGCGAGGTAAAGCGATGAAAAAAACCGGTTTATCCCTGTTTTTAACAATCCTGTTGCTATTTTCATGCGGAGTCAGTGCTGCCTTTGCCCAGACAGCCGAACAGATAGAAAAAGGGCAGCTGGACATCAATAAAGAACTTCAGTTGCGCAAGGAGCTTGAGAAGCCCAGGAAGCCGGTAAAGGTCGAAGACGAGGTTAAAGCGCCTCAGCAGCCTAAACTTCCGGAGGCCAAGACATATATAGGTAAGATCGAGGTAACCGGGGTTACCTTGGTGCCTCAGGAAGAAATAGAGGGGGTTATAAAAGGTTACGAAAATCAGGAGTTGGCCGTCAGCACAATGCAACAGCTGGCTGACCGCATAACCGAGGTTTACAGAAAAAAAGGCTTTGTTACTTCCCGCGCTTACCTGCCTCCCCAGAAAATCGAGAATAAGCTGCTGGAGATCCGGGTTATCGAAGGAATCACCGGTGATATAACCGTTAAGGGTAACCGGTACTTCAAGTCCGAACTTATCAGCAGAAAAATAGCTCTAAAAAAAGGCCAGGCTTTTAATTACGAAAACCTGCGCCGGGGGTTAAGCAGGATTAATCAACTTCCTGACCGCAATGCCAAGGCAGTCCTTCTACCCGGCAAAGAACCCGGGACTACCGATATTATACTGGAGGTAAGCGACCGCCTGCCTCTGCATGTCGGTTTTGACTGGGACAACTACGGTTCCAGGTATATTGATAGTCAGAGATTCAGGCTTACCGTTACCGACAATAACCTTCTAGGTTTTGATGATGTCCTTACTTTTCAGGCCCAGACCGCACAGGCCAGCGCTTATGATTTATTCGCCTTGCGTTACGTGTTCCCCATTACCCAGGATTTAAAGGTAGGTTTTTTTGCCGCCAGGTCCAAAATAGAGCTGCAAAAGGAGTATAAGGGTAGCGATACTAGAGGTAAATACAAATACTTTAGTTTATATTTTACGCAGTCAATCATTGATAGGGAGAATGTCAGTTTGGCCGCGGATTTCGGTTTCGACTACAAGGATCTGTTTAATTTTGCCAGCGGCCTTGAGACCAGTAGAGACAGGTTGAGGAATCTGCGTTTAGGTTTTGACTTTAATGCAACCGATAACTACGGACGCACTTTATTCACCGAAGAATTTACTTACGGTCTTGCGCGTATTATGGGTGGCCTGGATCCGCGTGATCCGGATTCTTCGGTAAGCGGGGCAGGAGGGAAGTTCCTGAAAAATAATCTTAATCTTGTTAGGCTGCAGAAGATGCCTTTTAATTCTTTGCTATTATGGAAGAATCAGGCGCAACTTTCGCCGTATATTCTTACAGCGGCAGAGCAATTTCAAATCGGCGGCATCGCTAATGTGCGCGGTTATCCACCGGCCGAGGTAGTAGGAGATACCGGAGCTTCCATGACCTGGGAGTGGTCTTTCCCGGTTTATTTTATTCCTAAGAAAACCAAGGTCCCGTTTTCGCAGTCTACTTTTTATGATGCTTTCAGGGTAGTCGGTTTCTACGACTGGGCATGGAGTTACTTGCACAGGCCGTCTGCCGGAGTAAAGAAGAGTACAACCCTTCGGGCAGCGGGTGCGGGGATAAGATTTAACCTTAAAGAAGATCTCTCTTTGCGTTACGACATTGCCTGGCCTCTCGACGGCAGAATCCCCTCGGACGGTAAGAGGGCTCATCAGTGGATGGAGTTCTCTAAAAGTTTCTAAGAAAATAGACTTGACAAAGACCCGATTTGAGTTTATACTTTTTCCGTAATCTCCCACAAGAAGTTTTCCATCAAAAGGTGACTCCCACCACCTAAAGTTGTTCCATCAGTAGGTGACTCCCACCACCGAAAGTTTCACCAAGTTCCACTAATAGGTGTCTCCCACCACCTAGAGTTGTTCCATCAGTAGGTGACTCCCACCACCGAAAGCTGTTTCACTAATAGGTGTCTCCCACCGTATCAGAGTTAATAGCTCTGGTATATTATCGAAAGGATTTTAATAATTACGGAGTTCTAAGCTGAAAAGCTCGTACCTAAGTTTAAAGGTTTTGCTTTTAGCCTTAGCGCTTTTCGCCTTTCCGGCAATCCTTTTTGCCCAGGAAGTTGTACTGCCTTCTGGCGGTAGCGTTATCGCTCCCAGCGGCTCGACCGTTACGACAGCTACTAGCGGCAGCCTCACCACGCAGACCGTAAGCGATGGCCTAAATTCTTTCACCACCACTTTCGATTACACCCAGAACAATACTCTAAATATCATCACTCAGATGCAGAACCTGATCATTAACTGGATGAATGGTTTTAGCATTTCATCCGGTAGTTCTGTCAATGTCACATCCCCCAACACAAACTCCAATGTGCTGCACCGCGATTTAAGCGGCAACATCTCTAACATAAACGGCGCATACACCCATAATGCCGCAACTACTATCATCAATGGAAAAGGGATCATCTTTGGTCCCAATGCTTCCATCAATGCCGCTTCTCTGATTGCCTCCACATTGGATATTAGAAATGAAGACTTCTTGAATGGCGTTTACAAATTTGTCCAGAACGGCTCCAACGCCTTTATTATCAATAAAGGTAATATAAACATAAGAAACGGCGGTTACGCCATACTCCTGTCCCAGGCAGTGCAGAACCTAGGCAATATCGCCATAGAAGCCGGTTTAGGCAAGGTAGTATTAGCCAGCGGAGAGAAGACTACCCTTCATCTTGATGACAACGGCGACATCTCCGTAGTCATCGATGAAGCGGTCAAATCCCAGGTTCTGGGTATTACCACCGACTCCGCAGTCAAGAATACCGGCACCATCACCAATAACGGCGGCAAGGTAATCCTCACCGCCAAGGTCTTAAACCGGGTCTTTGACTACGCCATCAACAACTCCGGGGTCATCACCGCCAATAACGTGGTATCCCGTAACGGTATCCTTGAGCTTACCGCAGAAGGAGCGCCAATACTCAATTCCGGCTCTCTCTATGCCGGCCGCATCTCTATCAGTGCCCCCGGTACGGGATTTACTAATATAGGTAATATAATAGCTAATGGCACCTCCGGCAGGCCCAATGGCGGCTTAATCTCTGTTCTAGCTAAAGATATCCTGCATAGAGGGCTTATCGCAGCAAACTCCCTGGAAGGCGGGGATGCCGGACAGATAGTGCTTATCTCTACAAGTTCTACTGTTTTGGATTCCGGTAGCCGAACCGAAGCCCGGGCTTTGGGTTTAGCTGGTAGTGGCGGCAGGATCTTGATTAACTCGCTTAACGGCAATACCGCAGTCAACAAAAACGCCATTATAGATATTTCCGCCGGAAGCATATCCGGCAACGGAGGATTTTCAGAAGTAGGGGCATTTGATCAGTTAGGCTTCTTCGGAATACTCTCTGGAAGAGCTCCTCCGGGGTATCTTGGCTCGACATTTATCCTCGATCCTACCAATCTTGTTTTATCCACACCTTCAATTCCTGCCGGGGCTATAGTTTATGCCTGGGCGACCAAAAATATTATTATCGGCGGCGATATCAGTTTAGAGAGCGGGTCTAAGCTTTATCTTTTAGCGGACCATAAAAGCTCAACTCCCGGTGATTGGGATAACGGAACCGGAGAGGTTGTTAACAATGATGATTATCTGATTTCTGCCGCACCCGGTGCAACCGATACTTACCTATATATTAGATCCGGTTCTGGCATCGGAACCAAGAATCACCCGATTCTTACCAATATACATTATCTGGACTGTTATAATAATTCTAGTTCCGCGGTAAGCTCAATCTATGTCAAGCAACAGGGTGTTGACTCTACGCTTCCTTTAAGGCTTTCCGCCTTTACCAATAAGGGCGATATTGAAGTTGAGGTAGTAGGCACCGATCTTATCGCCCAGAATGTAATAGCCCAGGGTAATAATAAAAATGTTATATTGGCTGCATCTTCCGGCGGGAATATTCAAGTAGGGTTCATTAGTGCTCCCGCGGGCTTGGTTTCTTTGAGTTCCGCAAATAATATTACCCAGGATTCAACCGAGAGCACTACTGCAGCGATTGTTGCTACAGATTTAGTGGTAAGGGCAGATGGTACGGTTAGCCTGATGAGTCCGATTAATAAAGTGGCAAACCTGGCGGCAACTTTTAACGGCAGCCGGAAGATGAATTTTTATTATAACGATTACGACGCACTAAATATTAGCCGAGTTGACGGGGTATCGGGTATTTTTACTAACGGCGGTAACGTTATTGTGACAAGCGGGCAAGACCTGCAAGTCAGTCTTATCGATACTACGGCCACGACCGGCCCTAAGGGTAATGTTACGCTTAGGTCTTTTAGGGGGGCTATAGTTGACGGCGATTCAGGTTCTATTCCCACAGATTACGATGTTATTGCTAATAAGGCCATTCTTTATGCGGCAAAAGGTATTGGTCCTAATGATGCCCTGGATACTCAGGTCTCTGAGTTACAGACCGTAACTTCTTCCGGAAACATTAACATTACTAATACCGGTTCATTGATTTTAACTAACAACGGTTCCGGATATTCAGCTTATACCGGTAATGGCAATATTGACATTTTAGCAACCTCTTCCTTAACCATAAATTCCTGGGTTTGGGGGGTAGGAAATGTTACTCTTAGCGCAGCCGGAAATGCCTCTACACCAGGAAATAACCTTATTATAAACGCCAATATTACTACTTCTGCACCGTATCCTCCCAGCACCATCTCTTGGCCGGTCATCACCCTAAATGCCGGAGACAATGTCTATCAGAACTCGGGTAAGATTGATTTTTATGGCAATGGTGTTCTCTACATTAATGCCGGAACGGAAAAAGACGCTTCTGACGGCCAGGCCGGAGATTTTATACAGACTGCAACCGCTGAAGCTCGGACTCATGCCACACCGCAGTTTATCAGCGCTTTCGGTAATGTCGTCGCTAATAAAATCTGGGCAGGTTCAGGTACTATCACTATTGCGGCAGGCGGATATATACGCGGACTGATTAATGATATTGTTGCCGATATCGACGGAGGAATTATTAATCTCACTGCCAAAAACGGAGGGATCGGAACTCCCGCAGCGCCACTAAACACCTATGCCTATTTTCACGTAAATGCGGATACCTCTAACGACAACTCTAATATTTACATTAATGGAGTTCCTAACTATGGAAATGGTGACAAAGACTTTAAATTAGGGTTAATTAATGCCGGTAGCGGAAACGTATATTTAAAGGCTCCCTTAGGTGCGATTATTGATACTAATGGAACTTTAGACACCATTATCGCCTCCGGTATCCAACTCATTGCGGACAAGGGCATCGGTTCTACGGACAGCATTGAAACACGGGCCTCGAGCATTAAGGCGATGACGATGTCCGGAAATATTAATATTGCTAATACCGGAAATATACTCGTAGATTTAATACTTTCAAACGGCGGGAACATAAATATTTATGCTACCGGAGATATCCGCATCAATTTAATTGATTCTTCCACAATCGGCTTAGATATAACGCCTGAGAATTTAGGTTCGGTGACAGTTACCGCTGAAAATGGAAGCATACTAGATAATGATCTCGGCTCGGCTCCCGGAGATTACGACATTATAGGTAAGAATTTGATTTTGTCTGCTGCCGTCGATATCGGAGGGGCTGGAACCGACGAGGAATTGGATATAATGTTCGTTGATGGTATCAATGTCTACGATGCCCAAGAGAACACATATATTTCTTTTGGTTGGTCGGATTCCGGTGGAGGTTCAGGAGATAACGTTGAGATACAACCTCCGGGGGGAGGTTCCGAAACCATAATAGTGGATCCCGGAACCGGTGACGAGGACACTATAGTTACTCCTCCGGGAGAAGGTGATGAGGATGGTACCGGTGGTTCAGGTGATATTGTTACACCTCCTGGCGACGACGATCAAGGCGGGTCTGACGGTGGCGAAACTACCGGCGGAGATGATAAAGGCGAAGGTAAGGAGGATGGTTCTGGTTCTTCCAAGAAGAAAGACGTTGTTCCTCCTACGCCTCCTCCGAGTGACGATGAAGACAATAAGAAGGGGATTACTGCACCAAGCGTAACTGCTCCGGCTACAGGTGAAATTATTCCTAGTACCGTAATAGACCCCGTGCTTGTTCCCAGCACTAATTCAAATACCGATATTACTTCCGGTTCGAATAATCTTCAGAATACACCTAATAATACGACGCAGATTACCGATAACTTCGGAAATAATTTGGTTATTAACGACGGGAACTCGCTCCCTGCGGGATGGAGTCTGGTTTCCGGGAGCGCTACTTTCGACACTTCGGTTAACGGACAGCTTACCATTACATCTACATCGGATAACGTTATTATAGATTATGCGTCTTTTAACATTGGAGGCGGATCCGCGGTATATGTAATCCAGTCTTCTGCTAATTCAGTTATATTGCACAGGGTCATTGGGGATGCCCGGAGTTCTATTTTGGGCATATTCCATGCAACCGGAAGGAATTTTCTGATTAATCCTAACGGTATCTCATTTGGCAGTTCGGCTAGGGTCAGCGCTCCGCTGCTTTTGGCCTCAACCTTAAATATTCGAAACGAAGATTTCCTTAGCCATAATTATGCTTTTTATCGCCAGGGAGGAACTGCGTATATTAAGAACGAAGGGCAGATCAATACCAGTGGCGGGGTTACCTGTTTGTTTTCCCAGTCTGTTGATAATTTTGGTGTCATAGAAGCAAGGCTAGGCAAAGTGTTTCTAGCAAGCGGGGAAAGAATAGCAGTAGGTTTTAAAGACTTAAACGATTCTTCTTCCATATACGTGGCTGTAGACCAGGCGGTTTCTGATCTTGTGCTAGGCCCGGATGGCGATCAGTTACCTTCGGCAATAAGCAATAGCGGAAGCATTTTTGCCGACGGAGGGAGCATTGTATTAAACTCAAAGATGCTTGATGGTTTGTTTACTTATGCGATTAATAATACCGGAATTATCCGCGCCAATACGCTTGTTGAGCATACCGGTTCCGTAGAGCTTATTGCGGAGGGGATCAAGCCGGTGGGCAGCACTAGTTCTCCCACTCCCGTAATCTATAACAGCGGAACCATTGAAGCTCTTGCTGGGACCGTAAGTGTTATAGGTGAGGGAGTTGACTTCATAAACGCCGCAAGCGGCATAATAAGAGTTAACGGAGATGTTAATGCCGGGGACGCACCGTATTTATTTAACGGCGGCTTAGTTAATATTTCCGCTTCGAACCTGCTTCTAGACGGCAGGAGTAGCGCAAATGCGGCTGAGGGCGGAGGTCCCGGTCAGATAATCATACACTCGGATTCCGCTACCAAGATTAATGGCGGAAGCACCAGCCAAGCCTTGGCATTTGGTCTATCCGGTAACGGTGGAAGGATCACTGTCACTGGTAAGAATACTCTTGTGGATAAGAAAGCAGTAATAGATGTTTCAGCAGGTTCTCTTGCCGGAAACGCCGGCTTTATAACTTCGGGCGGTTTTGAGCAATTAGGTTTCTTTGGTATACTTTCGGGGCGCGCTCCTCCGGGCAATAACACACTCGCTTCTAACCTCGTTATTCCCGCGGATCAAGGCACCCCAGGTATACCTACAGAAAAACCTCGTTACGAATCAGAAAAAAGATCGCTCTCCATAACTCCGGGTTCATGTATTTATAATCACAATCCTGTTGATTCTGGTTTTATAGCTATTAATAAAGACTCTGCCAATGTAATCTCGAATTACGGCAGAGTCTTTATTTTTTCTTTAAGCGCTTCTTTGACATAGCCTAGGATTTGTATTTCCGGGGGCGGTATCGTTAAGGATCCGCATATAAGATGCGGGAGTGGGAGATGACTTAAGGGTATTGCCTCCGGGTAGTTTGATTTGTAAGGTTTTC
>Ga0233425_10001066_pt1 | contig 64835 bp, 57 predicted proteins | sample Watercolumn_Towu_2_FD_181712 | JGI IMG/M metagenome (GOLD analysis project Ga0233425, IMG submission 181712) | Freshwater microbial communities from Lake Towuti, South Sulawesi, Indonesia - Watercolumn_Towuti2014_140_MG | ecosystem: Environmental > Aquatic > Freshwater > Lake | place...
ACTACGGAAATTTTATTAAGTGTAACTGCCATACTTCATAGATACAGCAAGACTATAATAAATTCAAATCATTTAAGTTATTTCTTGACAATTCCTTAGTTCCATCAATGCTTTTTTCTCGGCGACCATGATTTGTAATTACTACTTTTCCATAAGTACTAGTTTGTGTCTCTAATTCACAAATATGGGATTTAAACTCAGTAACTGATGATCTGGGCACGTGAACGGTCAAAGGCCATCGAGGTCCGAAATGATACACAGCACCATACATGATCTTTGCTAGTATTTCGTTCACTCCAGATGCACGCATTGCATTGTAAAATGCTAGATGCGTTTGATCCCATAAGCGGTCCTGTGTAACACAAGCAACATCGTGAATTACTGAGGCTTTTCTGTACTTCCCCTCAAATGGTCCGCCAATAATTGGCCAGGCAATCTTCGGAATGGAAGCGCCATCTACTATTGAACCTGCAGGAGCATCCCATATTTCATTGGATGGATCAATATATTGAAATGGTTTGACGAGTCTCATATTACAACCATCGTCTAACCATTCAGTAACAACAGTTCCAGAAAAATATCCCCATGACTGATTTTCTCCAGCATGACACGCTGTGAATATCAAAAACATAAGTAAGAAAAATAGTTTATTTGTATTCATAATTTCACCATTCCTTCAAAATGAATTGTAAAGCGACTAAGCACAAGTTTCCAGTCGCATATTGGTATATTGATATATTTCATATTTTTAGTTGCATTCTATAAAATCAAATACATTATCTTGGGAATCTTTCTTGTTGAACTTATGCCTCTTATCTTTTATCCGTTACAGCTTTAGAGGGAGAGGTTATGTGAATCTTTTTAAGTGCAGCGAGAGCTTTATTTGTGGCGATAGCTCTGTGGCTGATTTTGTTTTTAATTTTCAAATCAAGTTCTGCAAATGTTTTGTCGTATCCATTAGGTTGAAATACAGGATCATACCCGAATCCGTTTTTCCCTCTCGGTTCAAAAATTATTTTCCCATATATTTCGCCTCTAAATGTCATTACTTTTCCTTCAGGATTTGATACAGCTATAACACACACAAACCTTGCCTTTCTATTGGTTACTCCTTCCATCTCTTTTAGTAGTTTTTCTATTCGCTGTTTATTTGTTGCTCCAACACCGGCATACCTAGCAGAGTAAATACCAGGCCTGTTGTTGATCGCTTCAACTTCAAGTCCTGAATCATCAGTAAAAACGTAAGTGTGATTGTGTTCAGCTATGGCTTTTGCTTTCAGTATTGCGTTTTCTTCAAATGTGGAACCAATCTCTTCCACCTCTTCAATTCCACCAATATCAGAAGGCGCTACTATTTTGAAATTAGTGTCCTTCAGAATATGTTTTAACTCTTTTATCTTGTTATGATTATTGCTTGCTATCAGAAGGGTTTGCTTTTTGTTCATTATTATATTCAGAATTTTGTTTAATAATTTTCAAGAATTATATCTGTTTTTTTTGAAAAAATCAGACTGGAAATGGTTAAATATAATATTATTTTTAATGGTTTAGTTCTATTAATTATAACTAAAATAAGTGAGGTTTTATATGGATAAGAATTCTATACAAGAACTACAAAATAAAATTTCTGAAGTTTCATCTTTTATTCCCACACTCAAAACTGACATAGGCAGTGTGATTGTAGGACAAGAAGCTTTAGTCAACAGGATGATTCTTGCCTTAATAGCAAATGGGCATATCCTGCTGGAAGGGGTTCCAGGGTTAGCTAAGACTCTGGCAGTAAAAACAGTCGCACAGGCAGTAAAAGGAACTTTTTCAAGGATACAGTTTACTCCGGACCTTCTGCCTGCTGATGTTATTGGTACTAATGTTTATAATCCCAAAGATAATACTTTCAGCATAAAAAAAGGACCGGTTTTTGCCAATATTACACTTGCTGACGAAATAAATCGCGCTCCCGCGAAAGTTCAGAGTGCGCTTCTTGAATGTATGCAGGAAAAACAAATAACAATAGCAGGGCAGTCTTTCAAGATGCCGTATCCATTTCTGGTAATGGCTACTCAAAACCCAATAGAGCATGAAGGAACTTATGCTTTGCCGGAGGCACAGATAGACAGATTTATGTTTAAGCTGAATATTTCTTATCCTAAGAGGAGTGAAGAAAAACTTATATTGGAAAGAATTGCTCATACAGAGCTTGAACTAGAAGCTATGGGCGTGACTACTCTTGAAAAAATAGTAGAAGCAAGGAAGTGGGTAGACCAGATTTATATTGATGACAAAATCATTGAATATATTCTCGACGTTACTATAGCTACTAGACCTAAAGAGCATTCTCAACTTTCAATGAGGCAATCAAACGCTAACTTGAAGAGTCTGGATTCATTGATTCAATATGGCGCTTCTCCAAGAGCTCCTATTTATATGGTGCTGGCAGCAAAAGCTGCGGCATTTTTGGAAGGCAGAGCTTATGTAGTTCCTCAAGATGTCAAAAATGTCGTCCCCGATATTTTAAGACACCGTATAATTATCAGTTATGAAGCTGAGGCTGAAAATTTGACTTCTGATGATGTTATTAAAATGATTCTCGATGAACTGTTGACGCCGTAAATGGATCGTAGATTGTGGTCTGTAGTTCGTGGTAAAATGGGAACCAGATTCAAATCATAAATCTAAAATCATAAATTGATATCATGTTGTCTAAAGATTTAATAGCTAGAATAAGAAAAATAGAGATACGCACCAGGCGCATGGTTGAAGATATTACAGCCGGCGCTTATCACAGTGTCTTTAAAGGCAGCGGCATCGAGTTTGAAGATGTAAGAGAATATACTCAGGATGATGATGTCAGAGACATTGACTGGAACGTTACCGCGAAAATGGGAACGCCATATATAAAAAAATATGTGGAAGAAAGGGAGTTGACAGTAATGCTTCTTGTTGATGCTTCAGCGTCCGGATTTTATGGAAGCGGAGATAAAACTAAAAATGATACTGCAGTTGAAATCGCCTCTCTTCTGGCTTTTAGCGCTATAAGGAACAATGACAAAGTCGGGTTAATGCTTTTTACTGATAAGGTAGAATTGTATCTGCCTCCTAAGTCAGGCCGGCTTCACACATTAAGATTAATAAGGGATCTTGTCGCGATAAAACCTGAGGGGAAAGGGACGAATATAGTTATAGCTTTGGAAAAAATCATGAAGATCTTGCGCAAGAGAGCCGTAGTTTTTCTTATCAGTGATTTTATAGATGAGAAGAATAGCTATTTGAAAGCATTAACATTGGCTAACAAAAGACATGATATGATTGCTGTAAGAGTTCTTGATAAAATGGAATTTCAATGGCCGATATCCGGATATTTGAATATTACTGATTCTGAATCGAGCTTAGATTCATATTTTCTGGCATCGAAAAAAAATGTAGAAGAATATTTAAAAATAGCGGAACAATTTCATTCCAGTCATGCAAATGTTTGTTCGAAAGCGAAAGTTGATATGATAGATGTAAGGTGCGGTGAAGATATTGTAAAACCTCTTATGAAATTCTTTAAACAGCGTGAAAGAATAGTCAATAAAATATAATGAAAAAGTCGTTAAGAGTTTTATTAGTTGTAGGAATTATTGCTTTTTTGATTTTTATTGTAAGTTTTTCTATCATATACGTAAAATATAAAGGCATTTCCAAGCAGAACATTCCTATAAAATATGTCAAGACTGAGTTACAGCCGGGAGAAGAAATTAGTTTAGGCGAGCCGCTTAAAGTAACTGTAATATTAAGAGCGCCTTGGGATAAGTATCCTGCAGATGTCCAGATAAAGCCTTCTCATGGAAGCCAGCTGTATGGTGCGCCTGAAATTGTAAAAGAAAAGAGAGAATGGGGATATACATTATGGAAAGTTCGTTTTAGCATCCAGGCTTTTTCTACCGGTTTGATTCCCGAAGGGAGCTTTACGATTGCTTCCTATTCACACAGTAATCAAAATGTCGATACTTTGTCTCTGAAAATACCAGAGTTTAAGTCTTTGGAGATAAAGAATACTTCGGACAATCTGAACATTGCAGGGAAAGTTCCAGTTCAGAAATTTGCAGAAAAATCAAAAGTTATTTTTCTAATAATAGCTTTTATTGCAGTAGTGATTGCTTTAATATTATTTTTGCTTTTCAGAAGAAAAAAAAGTAGTATAAGAATTTTTTCCTCATGGGAAAAAGCAATAGTGAATTTAAACCAACTCAAATGTGACTATCAGTCTGGTATATTGAATCCTTTAAAATGCGTTTCCTTGCTTACAGATATTGTTCGCGATTACCTGGAAGAAAGGTTTAAGATACATGCTCCAAAGCAGACGACATATGAATTTCTTTCAAATATGGAGAGTCCCAATAGTCCTCTAAATAATAAAGATAGAAATTTTCTTAGAGAATTTATGATGTCTGCAGATATGATAAAATTTGCTAAATATGATGCCAACAAAGATATGATAGAAAGTTCAATAAATAGAGCAGTTCAATTGGTAACAGAGTCAATCCCGAGGGAAGTAAATGGTGAAGAGTGATGATATGGCGCTTTCGCCGCCTTGTCCGAGCCGGCCAGGGAAAACGCCATATTCAACTATTATTAATCGAAAAGTAAAGAGTCAATAGGAATATGATTGAAAATATCAGTGATATGTTAAAAGGGTTTAGGTTTGAATCGCCATGGTATCTCCTGCTGATTTTGTTATTTATGGCTTTGTTAATATTTGTTATAAACAGGAAAAAACCTGTTTTAATAGTCCCATGGATCAAACCTTTTCTGTCTTCTAATCAGGGGCGAAAAGTGAATTATTCTCTTCTTATTCCAATCATAGTTTATTTTATTGCTTCAATTTTATTAACTATTGCTCTGGCCAAACCTCAAAAAGGGATAGAACAGCTTAGGCAGAAAGCAAGCGGAATAGATATAATGCTGGTTATGGATCTTTCTGGTAGTATGCAGGCTATAGACATTCCGCCGAATATGACTTCGAGAGAAGTAAGAAGAGCATTAGAGGAAGGGGTTTTGAAACAGAGAATTGACTATTCAAAAGAAGAAATACAGCGTTTTGTAAAAAAACGTCCGAACGATAGAATTGGCCTTGAAGTTTTTGCTCCTAAAGCATATTTAGCAAGCCCACCGACTATGGATCATGCATTTTTATTGGCTCATATAAGAAATGTGTCTCCAGGTATTGTTGGTGATTCTACTAATATAGCAGCTCCAATTGCCTCTGCTGTAAGCAGGTTGAAAGATGCGTCTTCAAAAAGGCGTGTTATAGTTCTTTTTACAGATGGTAGTAACAATGTAAATGACAGAATTAGTCCGCTACAGGCAGCCAAACTGGCAAAAATGTATAACATTACCATATATACGGTAGGGCTGGGCAGCAATAATGCCTTTGTGTTGCAGAATACTCCACTCGGAGCGCAATTTGTTCCTGTGTATGGGCAGTTTGATGAAAAGTTAATGAATGAAATGGCAAGCATTACGGGAGGACGGTACTTCAAGACAGCTGATGCTGAAGGATTGAAGAAGGTTTTAGGAGAAATTGATAAGTTGGAAAAAACTACAGTGGAAAGTCCCAGATTTGTCGACTACAGCGAATATGGGCCTAAAATAGCTGTTATTGCTATATTTGCTTTGATTTTAGGCTTTATAGCTGAGAATATTTTTTTTATAAAAACACCATAAATTATTTCATAGCACTATCAGGTTAATTATTTTATGAAGATTATATCTGCGCAGGCGATGAAAGAGCTTGATGCTCTTACCATACAAAAAGCAGGGATTTCTGGCCGAGAACTTATGTATAGAACAGGTGTTGGCGTAGCAAAAGAGATTCTTTCTTATTTCGGGAAGTTTATTTATAAACGACATATCAAAAGATTTGTTATTCTTGCAGGTAAAGGCAATAATGGAGGAGATAGCTATGTTGTGGCAGATTATTTAGCGCAGCATACTAAAGTGCCTGTGGCTGTTTATTCTATTTGCAGCAGGCAGGAACTCAGCAGCGAAGCTGCACACTATGCCGATAAACTTTCTCGTGATATTAAAGTGGTTTTTAAAGACCTGATAATTTCCGATGATTTTTGTGCCGGGGATATAATTATTGATGGGCTACTAGGTACGGGATTTTCCGGAGAATTAAAACCTCCTTATAAGGATTGGATCGAAACTGTTAATTCTTCAGGATGTCCTGTTATTTCTATTGACATTCCTTCTGGAGTAGATGGGACAACAGGAACCGTTATTGATAAGGCAATAATTGCGGATTTAACTGTTACGATAGGTCTGCCTAAAAGCGGACTTTTCATTAAAGATGGGCCTAGGTATGTAGGTCTGCTAAGCATTGTGGATATTGGTATCCCAAGAAAATTGATCGCAAAAATCAATTCGAATCTTGATCTGTTTTGTGATGATGATGCAAGAAAGTTATTACTGCGCATTTCAAGTGATTCACACAAAAAATCAATTGGTACAGTTTTAGTTATAGGCGGCAGTAAATGTTATAAGGGTGCTCCTGTTCTTTCCGGAATGGCTGCGCTGCGTACTGGAGCAGGACTTGTAACTGTAGCTGTTCCCAGATCATGCGCCCCTTTGTCTCTTCCTTACAATGCTTTAATAGTTAGAGAAGTTGGTGACAATAATGATGGTTTTGACTCATCTTCAATCAGCGAATTGTCAGAACTGGTACAATCTTATGATGCTATAGTGATTGGCCCTGGAATTGGAACAAATTATTTTACTGCGGAAGTCGTAAAAGCAGTTTTGAGCTGTGATAAGAAAATAATTGTTGACGCAGATGCTTTGAATTTGATATCTTCCAATCCTGATATCTTGAAAAGAAACGAACGTTTTATTTTTACTCCACATGCTGGAGAACTGATGAGATTATTAGTTGCTTTTGGCAAGGATGTTAATTTTGCGGAAGATAGAATATCTAAAGTCGAAAAAGCTTCAGTACTGTTGGGAGGGACAATTATTTTAAAAGGAAATAAAACTATTGTCTCATGTTCCGGTAGAACTTTGTCTGTCAATAGTAGTGGGTCCCAAGCACTGGCAACGGCAGGAACAGGAGATGTTCTTAGCGGTATGATTGGAGCGTTTTCTTCTTCTGGTTTAGATGGTTTTGATGCTGGCCGCTTAGCTGTTTATCTTCATGGACTGGCAGGCGAACTTGTCCAGAGAAAAAATGGTATCAGGGGAACTATAGCAGATGATATTATTGAAGCTATGCCTGAAGCTCTTAGAATTACTTCCCCGTTTGCTTGATTTGATGAAGAAAAAATTATGAAACTTAAAAAAAACTTTTATGATTAATTTGAAGTTTGCCAGGAATTTTTCTCAACAAATATTAGTTTGTTGTCTACTGTGCATAGCGGGTTGCAGCTCTATAATAGAAAGCCAGAAAACTCAAACCGGTAAGTCCCTTGTTCCTAAAGAAATAATAGAAGATTTTAAAAGGAACTATTCTCCTGAAGAAATGAGTCTAATCAATAAGGATTTAAGAAACATCCGTGAAACTTACTTCTTAGATAAAATATGTCCAAAAACAAATCCAATCTATGTAGCAACAGCTGGCGGCCCGGGCGCTTGCAAATCAACGGTTCTTGAAACATATCTTCACGATAAACAAAATTTTGTTTATGTTGACTCTGATCAGCGGACTTTAAAATATATGATCAATACTTATTACCAGTCGACTACCAACTACGAGATCAGCAGACAATCATCATTTTGTGATGTACAAAGAAATGCTTATACTAAATGGCGTGATGCGTCAAACTATATTGCCAACACAATTCTAAATGAAGCATTTGCCAAAGGATATAATATTGCGCATGGAATAACATCCACGACAAGCGCTATAGGATCTCTTTACAAAAAATTGAAACAAAAAAACTATAAAATCATTTTACTTCTATGTTATGCAACGGATGAGACGAGAGTAAATGCTGACAAACATCGCAACATGATTCAAGGTTTTGTTCAAGCCACTCCAGAAGACATCATCAATAAAGGGAAAATGTTTCCTGAACGTTTTCCAATCTATTTTCAATACGCGGATGAAATTCATTTCTATTGGACCGGCAATTCCCTAAAAGGATCAATACTTGCCGCAATTTATGATAAGAATCAAGGCATTGTCATTTACAATAGTAAAGCTATGAATCATTTTATCAAACAGTATGATAATGATCGTAAAAATTTATCAAATCTTCCAAAATTTGAGGAGTTTCTTAAATATCCAGCACATTAAATTCAAAATATTTCTGACAGATCGTTAAGGATGTAATCAGGAGTAAATTCAATTGGCAGCTTTTGAATATCTTCTTTTTGGGTAATGCCGGTAAGAACTAAGGCAGTGTTTATTTTTGCATTTTTTCCGCACAAAATATCTGTATTAAGTCTATCTCCGACTATTACTGCTTTGTTTGGTGGACACAAAAAAGCGTTTAATATCTGCTTAATTCCTTCGGGATAGGGTTTGCCAAAAATTTTTTCAGGATTTATTCCAGATGCTGTTGAGAGAAAAGCAACTATTGAACCGGCGCCTGGAAGAAGTCCGGATGTATCCGGAAGTGTCGCATCTGTATTTGAAGCATAGAATTTAGCTCCCCTTGAAATCAGAAGAGCAGCAGCAGCAAGTTTTTTATAAGTAATAAACCGGTCCAGCCCCGCAACTACAAAATTTGTTTTTATTGTTTTATTTTTAATTATTTCATCGTATTCATACTTTCCATTTAAAACGGAAAATTCAGCTCCTGCAATAGCATTGAGGAGACCATCTTCTCCTACAACAAACGCGGCTTCATTCCTTTCATACATATCCTTGAGCGATTGCACACAGACTATAGCACTTGTATAAATCTGATAAGCTTCGGCTATTATTCCCATTCCAGCAAGTTTATTTTTGTAATCTTCAGGAGTGAGCGTTGCGTTATTGGTGAAATAAGCGATTTTCTTGCCGCTCGAACGAAGCTTATTTATTGATTCAACAGCGTTTGCAATCGGAGTATTCCCTTCATAAACAACACCGTCAAGATCAATTATGAAAAGTTCATTATTTTTAAAAATATGCATCTTTTGCACTTTGAAGACTTGTCTTTTTCCTTCATTTGTCATTATTGCTACTATTTTTCAACCCTCCTTCTGCATTGTTAGTATGAAACGCTGTTAATTCTTTCAGGCATTTTATGAGAATTAAGGATTTTTCTTATCCCTTCAAAAAGAACTATTGCTACAGAGTTTGCAAGATTATAACTTCTGCAATGTTTTCCATACATTGGAATTGTATAGAGTCTGTCTGCATATTTTTTGTATATTTCTTTAGAGAATCCGGATGTTTCGTTACCAAAAACCAAATAAACACGTTCATTTTTTTCAGGCTTGTATGGACAATCCCAGAAGAATTTTTTACCTTTGGTAGAGAAAAAAAAGAGAGAACTTTCATCATTTACATTCTTAAGAAAATCGCTCCAGCTTTTATGCACGTTAAGACTGACATATTGCCAGTAATCCATTCCTGTCCTTCTGATATATTTCTCATCAAGAGAAAATCCGAGTGGCTCAATAAGGTGTAGCTTTGTATCAGTATTTACGCACAGCCTGCCAATATTACCAGTATTTTGCGGTATCTGTGGTTCAAAAAGCACTATTTCAAGAAAATTTTTGCGAAAAATTTCCATAATCTTTAAATTAATGTTTTCTGTTTTTTTTGACCAGCATAGATATAGTATATTGATCAAAAAATGTCAATTTTTTATTTTTGCCCTGCTATATTTTTTACTAGATTTTAAAGTATATCTCTCCGAAATTCTGGAGTTCTGTTAAAATACAATCTCATTAAACACATTATGAAATTAGATGGAGTTAAAAGAGAAATTGTCAAGTGGCTGCGGCCATTAAACCCTGATAAAGTAATTCTTTTCGGCTCTTATGCATGGGGCAAGCCAAGTAAAAATAGTGATATTGATTTGTATATAGTTACTAAGGACGACTTTTTACCACATGGGAAACATAGGATTTTACAAATTCGCAAGAAAAGTCTATTCAAAAGCTTCTGATATTATTACGCTCAAGAAATAACCTTAAGGTACATATAGTTCACTGAATCTTATATTTTATACTGGAAAGTCTATAGTTTTTTATCATTGCCCTGCTATATTTCCACCAAGTTTTTGATTATTTGAAACAAAAATTAAATGTTAGATATTAAGATAATTTCTTTAACAGAAGGAGATCAAAATGTCCAAGAAGTATGTTTATTTCTTTGGGAAGGGGAACTCTGAGGGAAATGCTTCAATGAAGGCGCTACTCGGAGGAAAAGGAGCTAACCTGGCTGACATGGCATGTTTAGGATTGCCAGTGCCCCCGGGATTCACGATCACCACAGAGGCTTGCGCCGAGTATTCCCAGATCGGGAAAGCAAAACTATTTGCGAAAATTAAAGTTGAAGTGGAAGAAAATCTTAAAAAACTTGAAAAGGTTACAGGAAAAACCTTTGGAAAAGGCCCCAATCCCCTGCTTGTATCCGTTCGTTCTGGTGCTGCAGCATCAATGCCGGGTATGATGGATACGGTTCTTAACCTTGGACTCAATAATGAAACAATCAGAGCTATGATAGCGCTTACAGGAAACGAGAGATTTGTCCTGGATTCTTATCGCCGTTTCATGCAGATGTTTGGAGACGTAGTTCTCGGAGTAGAACATGACTTGTTCGAGCATGAACTTGAAGCTATCAAGCACAAAAGGAAAGCAAAGCTTGATACTGATTTAAAAACTGAAGACCTAAGAGAGTTAATTGAAAAATACAAAGTTGTCGTTAAAAAAGCCACAAAAAAAGAGTTCCCGCAATATCCGATAGTTCAGCTTTGGGGTGGTATAGAAGCAGTTTTCAAATCATGGGACAATCCTCGTGCTGTTAAGTACCGTCAACTGAATGACATCAGAGGTCTTCTTGGAACTGCAGTAAATATTCAATCAATGGTATTTGGAAATGCAGGACAAGATTGTGCCACAGGCGTTGCTTTTACGCGTGATCCATCTACTGGAGAAAATAAATACTTTTATGGAGAATTTCTGATCAATGCTCAGGGCGAAGACGTAGTTGCAGGAATACGTACTCCTCAAGAAATTACACTTGCCGGTTCAAGGGAATGGGCAAAATCTCAGAAAATATCCGAAAGCGTAAGAAAATCCAAATATCCATCTCTCGAAGAAGCTATGCCAAAATGCTTTAAGGAACTTGATGCTATAAGAAATAAACTCGAAAAGCATTATAAAGACATGCAGGATCTTGAATTTACCATAGAAAAAGGAAAACTCTACATGCTACAAACCCGTAATGGGAAAAGAACAGCTAAAGCAGCAGTAAAAATTGCTACTGACCTCGTAAAAGAAGGACTTATTGACGAAAAGTCAGCCGTCCTCAGAGTTGACCCTGCTTCCCTTGATCAGCTTTTGCACCCTGTGTTTGTAAAAGCTTCAGAAGCTAAAGCAAAAAAGCTTACAACTGGTCTTCCGGCTTCTCCAGGAGCAGCCACAGGGCATGTTGTATTTAGCGCTGAAGATGCGGAAAAATGGGCAAAGAGCGGTAAAAGCGTAATTTTATGCCGTGTTGAAACCAGCCCTGAAGACATTGCCGGAATGCATGTTTCAAAAGGAATTTTGACGGCTCGTGGAGGAATGACTTCTCATGCTGCTGTAGTTGCCCGCGGAATGGGTACTTGCTGTGTATCTGGATGTGGTGAGCTGGTAATTGATTATGCTAAAAAATGTTTCAAGATCGGTAAGGAAACAATTAAAGAGGGCGATTGGGTATCGTTGAATGGTTCTATTGGTGCAGTTTATAAAGGCCGCATTGATACAGTAGAGCCAAGTTTGTCCGGACCCTTCGGTGAAATAATGAAGTTGGCTAATAAATACAAAAAAATTGGTGTAAGAACCAATTCAGATACTCCTCATGACACTGAGGTGGCTGTAAAATTCGGAGCAGAAGGAATAGGCCTTACACGAACGGAACACATGTTTTTTGAAGGTGACAGGATCATATCCTTTCGCAGACTTATTCTTGTAGCTGAAGACGTTAAAAAAATTAAAGAGGCTCATGGTGTAAATTCTGTTTACGACCTTAAAAAAGGTAAAGATTGCTATTTGAGTAAATGTAAAGAATCAGCAGAAGCTGTAAAACAATATATTCAGGCTCTTAATGAACTGCTTCCGCTTCAGAAAAAGGACTTTGTTGGAATATTCAAGGCACTCGAAGGCAGGCCAGCTACAATCCGTCTCCTTGATCCCCCACTTCATGAGTTTTTACCTCAAGACAAGGCTGGACAACAGGAAATGGCTAAGCAAATGGGCGTAACAGTTGCTAAGATTAAAAATACCGTAGACAGTCTACACGAATTCAATCCAATGCTTGGACATCGTGGATGTCGTCTCGGTATTACATATCCTGAAGTAACTGAAATGCAGGTAAGAGCTATATGCGAAGCTGCGGCCGAAGTTAAAGGTTCAAAACCTGAAATAATGATTCCGATTGTAGGTCATGTAAAAGAGCTTATTAACCAGAAAGAAATAACTCAAAGAATAATAGTTGAAGTCGAAAAGGAAAAGAAGATCAAGTTGAATGTTATGATTGGAACAATGATAGAAGTTCCGAGAGCAGCAGTAACAGCTGACGAAATAGCAAAAGAAGCTGAGTTCTTTTCATTCGGAACTAATGACCTGACTCAAATGGGCTGCGGATTTTCACGTGATGATGCTGGTAAGTTCTTGAAAGATTATGTGGCTATGGGCATTTACGAGTACGACCCGTTTGCAGTTCTTGACCAGGATGGAGTTGGCCGTTTGGTAAAAACAGCGGTAGACCTCGGGAAGAGAACACGTAAAGATATCAAACTTGGAATATGCGGGGAACACGGTGGAGATCCGAAAACAGTAGAATTCTGTCATAAAATCGGGTTAAGCTATGTCTCATGCAGTCCATATCGCGTACCAATCGCACGACTTGCTGCAGCTCATGCCGCTATTAAACACTAGTGATTTAAGCTAGCAGTTTGTCAGGACGAAGTCTGACAGGCTGCTAGCAAAATTTTTTATGGCGTTTGAGTATATCTTAGAGATAATTCATGAGAGAATGAATTATATAGATATCTTTAGCATTAATTTGGTTTTTAGATAATAACACTGAGAATTTTATGAAAGGAATAATACTTGCAGGCGGTTCAGGAACACGGCTTCATCCGATAACTCAGTGCATAAGTAAACAATTGCTTCCTATATATGACAAACCGATGATCTATTATCCTATCACCACTTTGATGGAAGCCGGGATAAAAGATATTCTCATCATAAGTACTCCCAGGGACTTGCCTGGATTTAAAAACCTTCTTGGTGATGGTTCAAAATGGGGCATAGCTTTTTCGTATCGTGAACAGCCCGCCCCTGAGGGACTTGCTCAAGCCTTTATAATAGGTGAAACCTTCATTGGAAAAGATGAATGTTGTTTGATTCTTGGTGACAATATTTTTCACGGTTCCGGATTTGATAATACTCTAAAACAAGTAGCGACAAACCTGAATGGAGCAACGATATTCGGTTATTATGTTAATGATCCAAAAAGATACGGTGTAGCGGAGTTCGACAAAAACAGTAAAGTAATAGGCATAGAAGAAAAACCCGAACAGCCAAAATCCAATTATGCTATTACAGGCTTATATTTCTATAACAATGATGTTGTAGAAATTGCAAAAAGTCTGAAACCGTCACTGCGTGGAGAGCTGGAAATAACAGATGTTAATCAAACTTACCTTAAAATGGGTAAATTTAATCTGGTAAAACTCGGAGCAGGTTTTGCCTGGCTTGATACTGGAACGCACAAGTCATTGTTAGATGCTTCCTTGTATTTTTCTGTATTGGAAGATAGGCAGGGATTAAAGTTTGCCTGCCCTGAGGAAATAGCATGGAAAGAAGGTTTTATCAACAACGAACAGCTTGAAAAATTGGCAACAGAAACTATCAATAATGGCTACGGCCAATACCTTCTTAAATTATTGGGTAAAAAAGGATAAAAAACTTCTAATTATTTATTTTATAAATTTTGCCTGGAAGTTGTTTAACCACCTTTTTTATCTCAAGCTGCTGCAGCAGTGCAAGAAGTTGTCCTATTGGGAATCCTGTTTCTCCAGCTATAAGATCAATTTCTTTTTCATCGTTTGCAATAACCCCGATAATCCTTTTTTCATCATCTGTAAGGATATGAGCTTTCTGAACTACTTCGGGATTTGGTATTCCGTGTGTATCAGCAACATTGGGTTTTTCAAAGCCAGGAAGGAATTCAAATTCTTCAAAAATATCTTCAACTGATTCCACAAGTTTTGCACCATTTTTGATAAGCCTGTTGCATCCCTGCGAAGAAGGATTGTTTATCCTTCCAGGGACCGCAAACACTACACGATTCTGTTCAAGCGCAAAGTCCACGGTGATCAAGGCACCGCTCTGGAGTCCGGCTTCAGTAACAACCACGCCCCTCGAAAGTCCGGAAATTACTCTGTTTCTCATGGGAAACGAACGTCTTGTAGGAGAACATTCCATAGGAAATTCACTAATCACCCCGCCTCCATACTCTATCATTTTCCTTGCAAGGTCTACATGATCCTGCGGATGAAATCTGGCAAGCCCTCCACCAAGCACACCGATAGTCCTGCCCTTTGCATTTACGACAGCCTGGTGTACAGCAGCATCTACACCATAAGCCAGACCCGAAATAATTGTCCAACTTGCATACGCTAACTGTGAAGCTATCAAGTCCGTAGCTTCTTTTCCATACATGGTCATTTTTCTGGAACCTACTACAGCTATTGTTGAATTGAAGTCACAATTTATATCGCCTTTGACATAAAGGCATAATGGCGGATCTTGTATCTCTTTGAGTTGTGCCGGATATCCTTCATCAATAATTGTATAAATTTTTGCGCCGCCCCTCTCGGCCATTGATAATTCTTTCTTAAGATCAACACTCTTCTCACATCCGGCAATAACAGCAGCCAACGCATCCCCAATTCCGGGAATGGATGAAAGTTTGCTCATGTTTGAAGTTAAACTTTTAGATGCTCCTCCGAAATGTTCAGAAAGAATTTTATACCTGGAATACCCTATCCCGGATAGCATATTCAAAATTATAATTGCTTCTCGTTCAGTCATAAAGTAGAACTGGAAATTTTTTATGCATAGTCATTATTCTCCCTTATCAAAATAGAGTTGGTTGTGTTTGTATCGGCGGATAAAATACACCAATAATCAAAAATGGATTTGTTGCCCAGCCATGAAATTGTCTTGTTGTTCCTAAAAAAAGATACAACTCATTATTGTTAAGAAAGGTATCCATATACTTTTCTTTTACTTTTTCTATGGCTACAGGTTCATCTCCGTCAGAATCTTTCAGACAATTCCAATACAATGCCCCTATTTCCCAGTCTTCAATCATCATTGTTGATTCTTTTCCGTCAGAATCTTTAATTTTATATGAAAATTTATACGGCAATTTTTTTACAACGGAAAATATGTATTTTCTCTCTTGTGGATTGTCAAACAACGAAGGTTGCATTGATTTTTGCTCTACTTTTTCAAGTTTTTCTTTCGGCCATTCTCTACCTATAAACTCCCATTTAAAATCCACTATTTGTTGCGGTTTGAAAACAGCAAGTGATAGCTCATTATCCTTTGCTCTCTGAATTAAATCTGTTAAATTAGTGTATACCTTTGATCTATTTAAGATAAGTCTTCTTCGTTCTTCCCAGTCATTAGCAGTTCCGACTTTCTCTAACAGTTTAATCCTATCAATATCAGTCAATCTAAAGCTTTCAGGTCTAGGATCACTTGTGTTTTTTTCTAAAGGCAATTCCATCCACTGATATTTGCTATATTGATTTTGATAATCCAGTTTTCTGAAGGGAACGGGATATATCCGTATCCATGAACCATCTTCAAGTACTCCGGCAGTACAAACAAGTTCATCATACTTGGTAGAAAGAGTTGGATAAGTTTTAACCGTTATGAAAACTTTTTTTATTTCACTCATAAATCAGATATTCTAATATTATATTCACTCTTTAAAAAATGACTTAAATAATATCTATGACAAAGAGTCGGCTCTTTCTCAAAGCAAGTTAAAGCTATTCTTTTGTGTTTATTGATCAGTTCAAAAAGATGTTTCACATATTTCCTCTTATTTTTGAGAGAATCTTTATATACATCGAATAAACCCATATAATCTTTAGCTTCCTTCACATCTTTGCGTTCTGAAGAAGGGATACCAAGCTCAGGAATATGTTCATATTTTATCCCTATTTTTGGGAGGATAACAGATAGCGAGCCTTTAGAAAAACCATATTTCCTACTAAGTGGATTACTGCGAACATCGCAAAGCAAATGTACATCTTCTTGTATTAACTTATTAATGTAAGATTCCAAAGAAACTCCCTCATATCCAATAGTGAACAAAAATGTCTCATCGTTTAAATATCTGTTTTTTACTTGCTTAATTTCTTCTATATCTTTTTTATCTAAATGAGATGAATCAACAATTTTACTATTGATAGCATAGTAAGGGTATTCTCTGTATATCAATCTTATAAGGCTATCTCCACGTAAATTGGAATTATCAGACATAAATTTTTTAAGTCCAATCGCCTGCTGCAAATTACCTTCTAATCCTTTCTCAGGATAATTTAATAATGTAATTTCCTTCTCTTCGAGTTTTAGCCAACCTGAACTTTGAAGAATCTCCAAATCAGAATTTGCCTGAAAAGAATAACATCCATAATGGTAAGGTATAAAATCAAAATATGTTGTGTCAGTCTGTTTTTGATAAAGGAAAAGCAGCTTCTGCAAATCTAGTTTGTTCAATCTACCACCAGCATATTTGATAAATGTCAACAAAAATTTTTGACGATTAAAAGTTGGAAGAAAAGTACTCATTTTATGTTACATTAACCTCTATATTTTCATTGTACCGTTACCAAATATATTCATATCTAAAAATGCTCGCAATCGTCTAACATTGTAATAATCCAGTGTTTACTTCTATTCCAAATAAATTCATCAGACAATGCGATATCTCGCGTTTCTTTGTCAGGAAATACAATTACACGAATATCTTCCAGCTTTAAAATAACACGAAACACTGAATTATCTTTTTCATCCCGTTTAGTTTTTTTTTCGATTTCCAATATATTAAGAGAAACAATTCGCCACTCCAATTCATCATAATAAACGAGATTTTCTTTGTTTTGGTCATTCATATTCTTACAATATGCTAATATGACCTCTAACTTTTTAAGCCAACTATCTCCGTTTCTTTTTTCTTCTTTATCTCTACTTTTCAAATAATTTCCCAATAACCTCAACTGTTCTGCAATACAATTAAACTTTCCATTGTATTGGTAAAACACAGGATTTCCGTACCTCTCTAAAACAAAATTTCTGTCCACTCCTATTCCCAAAAGACCATAGCGTTCCGCGTGCTTACGAGCCAATGAAAGTTTTATTTCAGTAAAACAAATACGAGTAGCACTCATACTAAACTTTCCCTTTTTATGATCCCATATCTCCTTCTTCCCTTTGTTCATGTAAAATCCATGCTCGATAACATCTTTTAAGCGTTCAACGTAATTTTCTCTTTCTTTATCATTTAAGTCAGATAAATTTGGTTTTTTCACAACGCTGTAAATCTTTTCCTGTCCAATGGACAAGAAATTTTGTATGCAAAATAGACATATTTTTTTCTCGTTTTTTAATTACTATTCCCTTCGTATACGTGCAAATGTGTTTTTATTGCTCTAAACACTAAAGCATTGTTTATTTTGTTTATAATCTTTACTTTTCCGATTTTAGTATCAGGAATAATAAAATTTACTACCCCATCTTTTGTTTTTTTATCTTTAGTCATTGCAGATAAAATCGATTTGGGATCCGACCCAGTTGCTTTTATTGGGAGCGAAAGATTTTGAAGAAGTTTCTGCACTCTTTCTTTTATTTTCGAATCAATAGCACCAAGAATAACTCCAAGTTCGCATGCCATTAACATACCAATGGGAACAGCCTCGCCGTGCTTGTATTTCGAATAAGATGACACGGTTTCTATTGCGTGCCCGAATGTATGCCCGAAATTTAATATTGCCCTTAACGAATTTTCTCGTTCATCTTGAGAGACAATATCTGCTTTAATTGAACAGCATTTACCTATAATATATTCATAAACCTCGTATTTCTTTTGCTTTATTCCTTCAATGTTATTTTCCAGATATTCGAAAAACTTTTCGTCAGATATAACTCCGTACTTTACAACTTCAGCAAGACCGCATAGAAGTTCACGATCAGGCAGGGTATCTAATACTTTAGTATCTATAAAAACACCCTCCGGCTGCCAGAACGCACCGACAAGATTTTTCCCCTCATCTAAATCCACGCCGGTTTTCCCGCCGATACTTGAATCAACCATTGCAAGCAAAGTCGTGGGAATCTGAATAAATTTTATCCCTCTCATGTAGGTTGCCGCAATAAATCCAGCAACGTCCCCGCAAACCCCGCCGCCAAGAGCTACAATCACAGAATTTCTGTCTACTCCAGCTTTGATTGCGGCATGATACCCCGCTTCAACTGTTGCTAAATTTTTATATTCTTCCCCTGCTCTAAAAACATATTTCCCAATATACGCAGAATTCTTCTCAAGCAATACCTTTATAGTCTCGGAATAGAGTTTATCCACATTCGAATCAGTAATAATAAAACTCTTTCTCCTTTCAGTTATCTTTGAAAGCTCTTCTGCTAAACTACTAAACATATCTGATGCTATACTTATATCGTAAGATCTTTTATCCAAATTTACTCTGACTGTTCTCATGAACTACCTATTTACACTTGTTTGAGACATAGGATTTTTTAAAAGATACCTTGCCGAAATTGTAGCAGTTATTGTTATTATTACGAGAAACAGAATAGTAACAGACATACTTATAATTACAGAATTTTTGGCGAGAAGAAAAATTTCTTTTTGAATATCTGTCGGATAACTTTTAATTATCTCCAAAACCTCTTGCCCTTTTCCAAGCAGTATCTTATCCATAGTATTATAAGATAGATGTTCAGGTTTTAAGAGTCTTGAATTTAGACTTAGTTTAAGGTGCCCGGTTCCAAAGAAAAACAGATTACAAATAACTATTCCTGACAATTCCGCAATATATGATAAGGTATTGACTATGCCGGAAGCTTCTCCCGCATTATCATTGTGGACAGAACCCATAGATAAGGTATTGATTAAAGGGGCACAAAGCCCCATTCCTGAACCCATTATTATAAGAGCTGTAACAATTACTTTTAGCGAAATAGTCCAACAACCCAATAATAATATCAAATCTCCAACAATAATAGCAGTTAGAGACAATAAAACAGCAAGGTGTTGTCTGTTACCAATTATTTTTACAAGCAGATGTGCGGCAAAAGAAAAAATAAATATTGCTACTGTAAAAGGTAATACCATGACGCCTGATTCCCCGGGAGAATAGTCGAGAATAATTTTATTTTGCATATAAATATTAAGGAAATAAGGAATACCCATTTCCGAAATCATGATAATAAAAAGTCCAATAATTCCGCAAAGGAAATAATTATTTTTTAACAGCTCAAAATGAAGCAATGGGTGTTCTGTCTTGTTTTCCGTGATTACAAAAATAAAAAATAATGTTACTCCTACGACTATAAACAAAATGCTCAATAGATTGAATATTCCGGAATCACTCATGCGTATTAGCCCGTACGTAATAGAAAAAATTGAAAATGAAAAGAGAATAAAACCTTTTATGTCGATACCGACATTTCTGTTAGAATGATGACAAGGCTGCGGAAGATATTTCCGCGAAAGAAAAATAACTACTCCCATAGTGATAAAATTCAGCCAGAAAATAGCTTTCCAGCTTATAATATCTGTTAATATCCCGCCAAGGAACGGACCTATAGCACAGCCCAATCCGCTCAGTCCTGACCATAAACCAATAGCAAGAATTAATCTCCGCGGATCAAATATAAGCTTTACAAAAGCTAACGAACCCGATGTAACGAAAGCAGCACATATTCCCTGCACAAGTCTCCCTGCAAGAAGAACAGACGGGCTATCTATGATGGCTATCATCAGAGATGATAAGGAGTAAAGTATAGAAAAAAACAAAAACAATTTTTTCCTGTTAAAAATATCGCCAAGTTTTCCTCCTATCAGAATAAAAGATGCTGCTGCTAACATATATACGTTCATTATCCATTGAAGATTGGAGACTTCTAAATCATACTGAACACAAATTACCGGAAGAGCATTTACTAATGCGGATGTATTAAACGCAAGCACAAATATAGCTAAACTCATAGATATGAGATTCACCCACGTATAATTATATTTAGTTGACATAAATGGCTCTTGTTTCTCTTGACTTTTTCTAAGTCTTAGTATGAAGCATAAATTATCACTGTTATCTTATTTGCGATATTTTAACTATACAAAAATTTTGCTAAAAAAAAGAATAAACCTATTTTTTTAAGTGTTTAAGTATAAATGCTCAATTAGTTGAGGTTTTGTATTGAAACAAATAGAATCAATTTGCATATTATCTATATTTTTGTAATATATGATATGGAGTTTTTTTATGAGGATGCTTGTTGTAAATACCGGAAGTTCTTCTTTAAAGTTTACAGTATTTGATTTTTCATGGATGGGGCGGCAAACTGTTTTAGCGACTGGCCAGGTAGAATGTCTGGGATTACCTACTTCCTATTTAATTTATCAGAAAAGCGGGCATACGAAAAATAAAACGGAACTTGACCTTGGAGAAAAAAGAAAAAACAGAGGTGATTATTTTAATCATACTGACGCGATGAAAGTTATTTGCGATAAGCTGTTAGATTCAGAAGAAGGTGTTATTAAAGATATAAAGGATATTATTGCAATAGGACATAGAGCTATACATGGTGGTGAGAAAATAACAAAACCAGTCATTATAGATGAAAATGTAAAAAATATAATAAGAGAATGTATTAGTCTTGCACCAATTCATAACCCTGCAAACCTGGCTGGAATAGAAGCTTGTGAGAAATTTTTCCCGGGAGTACCTAATGTTGCAGTGTTTGATACCGCTTTTCATCAGACAATGCCGCCGGAGTCTTATTTATACGCAATTCCATACGAACTTTACAAAAAGTATGGTATAAGGAAATACGGTTTCCACGGTACTTCACATCACTATGTTGCAAAAACTACAGCTAACTTTTTGCGCATGCCATTTGAAGAATTAAAACTTATTACCTGCCATCTTGGAAATGGCTGTAGCATGGCTGCCATAAACAAAGGAAAAGTTATTGATACTTCAATGGGATTGACTCCTTTGGAGGGACTAGTAATGGGTACTAGATGCGGAGATATTGATCCTGCTATAGTTTTAGCATTAATTGATAAGGGAATGAGTCCGCAGGAAGTAGATAACATGCTTAACAAACAAAGTGGTCTTCTTGGAGTGGCTGGAATAAACAGCGGGGATATGAGAGAAATCATAGAGGCTGGAGACAATGGCAATCTACAAGCAGCATTAGCGCTTAAGCTATTTGTTAACAGAATAGTAAAATACATAGGAGCCTACTATGCGGAATTAAATGGTGCAGATGCAATTGTTTTTACCGGAGGAATAGGAGAAAACTGTTCTGTAGTAAGAGCAAAAATAGTGGAACAACTCTCATCTCTTTCAGTTTACATTGAATCTAATATAAATTCGAATAGTATAGGTATCCCAGCCATAATATCTACAAAAGAGAGTAAAATGAAGGCTATTGTAATGCCAACAAATGAAGAATTAATGATAGCTACACAGAGTATAGACTTGCTCCTTTCTGAGGGTAGATTAAAGCTCGTCGCAATTTAATTTTCACATTTTGAAATATACTATTTATACCCCAAACGGTCTCAAAGAAACTTCCATGTTGAAAACTTGGGGCTCAGGCCTTTTCCCTTGTTCTTATTTTCGAAAACCGGATCGTTTGGAGTATAAGTGTATTAATCCTAAAATTATAACCCCACATGGACTAAGCGAGGAAGAATGGTTCGAGGATCAGCAAATCTTTAACAAATGCCTTGTAAATTTTGAATCATTTATTGCAGAGCCATAATGTTTTTGAAAGGATATTGCCATGGTTAATATGCGAGTCATTAGAAAAAATGGTGTTGTTGCCAAGCTTTTTCTTCCAGACACTTCTGAGCCTTGTCCTGCCATTATAGTATTACATGGGTCATGTGGCGGTTTTTATGAAATGGCAGCACGAATTTTTGCTCAAGAGGGATATGTTGCGTTAGCTCTGGCATACTTTAATGCTGATGGTGTACCAAATAATTTAGAAAATATACCTCTGGAATACTTCCTCAATGCTATTAAATGGCTTAGAGTTTAAGCTTATGTAAAGTTGAAACAAATACATTTGTATGGTGTATCTCGAGGCGGCGAATTGGCTCTACTTTTAGCAAGTATATACCCAAATGAAATTTCTTCAGTTGTAGCAGTTGTTCCCAGCTGTGTAACTTATGGAGGAGTCCCTAATGAAGAAATGCCATCCTGGACATTAAATGGGAGGTCTTTTCCTATTGCCCCTTCGCCAAGTAGAGAAGATGAGTGTAAGCAATTAAAAACACGAAAATCGGTTAATTTAACCACACTGTTTTTAGAAAAGATGTATAACAATAAAGAAGGTTTCAACAAGGCTATGATAAATGTAGAAAATACCCAATCCCCTATGCTTCTCATTTCTGGCAAGGATGATAAAATGTGGCCATCATCGGTTTATTGTGATTTAATTATACAGCGCTTAAACGCATGTAATTCCCGAATTACCAGAGAGCATTTGAGCTATGATAACGCTGGCCACATGATCTTGCATTCCCTTGCTCCTATTATGACTGAAGCACAGCAACATCCAATTACAGGTTTATATTATGAGGTAGGCGGAGATATGATAGCACAAGCTGCGGCAAACAAAAATTCTTGGGGAAAAATTCTCCAGTTCTTTGCACGGTTTAGCAAGATGTAATTTCGTATGGAATTGGATAGTAAAATAATATGTTAAACAGAATTGTTTCATGGGCTCAAAAGGAAGATACTATTAGGGCTGTTGTGCTGACAGGTCGCGGGCCGATAGTAACGCAATAGATTTTTTGTATGATAAGCCTTTAGCAGCAAAATTTGTATCTGATGGGAAATCTAAGGTGGGACAAAAGACTGACTTCAAGAATCAATATTTAAAAGACGTTGTCATAAAACCACTTTAGAATTGAATTTTCCGGCAAACTACATAATTTAAAAAGAAAGTTTTTAAATAAATTTTTTAATAGGAGAAAATAGGATCATGGCGATATTGGAAACTTTACTTGCAAAAGCAAAAGCAGCGAAGAAAAGAATAGTACTTCCGGAGGGGCAGGACCCGCGGGTAATTATAGCTGCGAACAAAATAATTGAAACGAGTGTGGCTAAGGAAATTATTGTTTTGGGAACAGAAGAAGAGATAAACAATGCGTGCAAAGAAGCTCAAATAAATAATAGAAATTTTTCAGTAATAAACCATCTTGCTTCCGACAAGATCGAAAGTTTTGCAAAAACCTTACAGGAATTAAGAGCACAAAAGCAAAAAGATATTTCATTTGACGAAGCAATTGAAAAAATGAAAGGGCGTCTCTTCTTCGGTGCAATGATGGTAAAGCTCGGAGAGGTAGACGGGATGGTTTCGGGAAGCATTGCATCTACCGGTGATTTGTTAAGGGCTGCATTCATGGTTGTTGGAACTGCTCTCGGGATCAAAACTGCCAGCAGTGCATTTATTATGGATTTGGCAAAATCCACACCTGGGGGAGAGTCTACTCTTCTTTTTGCGGATTGCGCGGTTAATCCTAATCCTGACGCCGAGACTTTGGTTGATATAGCTGTTGCAACGGCAAAAACTCATAAATCTTTGATTGGGACTAAACCCAAAATAGCATTTCTTTCGTTTTCAACAAAAGGCAGTGCGTCCCATTTGCTTATAGAAAAGGTTCAGAAAGCTGTCGCTATTATGAAACAGAAAGTTGATGAGTTGAAGCTGGATTGTGTTTTCGATGGTGAACTGCAAGCTGATGCCGCACTTGTACCAAAAGTAGCATCCTCAAAAGCTCCAGGAAGCCCTCTCGAAGGTAATGCAAATATATTAATATTCCCGGACCTTAATTCAGGAAATATTTGTTATAAAATCACTCAAAGATTGGCAGGTGCAGCAGCACTTGGTCCTGCCATGCAGGGATTGGACAAACCTTTAAATGATCTCTCAAGAGGTTGCTCTTCGGATGATATTGTAGCAACTGCCGCCATTACAATTTGCCAAGCAATTTAGGTCATGGCTTGTAGATCGTAATTTTCACACTCCCAACAGTAGAACTTAATCAGAGTGATTGTATTGTTTTTTTATCTGTATTGTAGTCTTTTTGATGAGCGATGAAATAGAATAGTGTTGTCGAAATTACTAGGAACAAAAGAAATCCTCCATGACTGTATAATATTTTATGACTGATTTTATTAAAGCAGAAGGAAATTAAACATATTACAATCATATAAATGAACATAGACCATGCAGAAAACCATGTTCTAAATTGTCTCCTTATATTGCCTTTATTAGAAATTGCTGCATAAACTGCAAACAGTATTATTTCCAGTAGAAAAGTGGTAATAACTGCTTTAAACTCGGCTATTACTATCAAGTAGGTCAAAAGCAGATATATAAACAGGCTTAAAGAAAGGCCAAATCTCATTCTGAATAGCCTTTTCAAGTGTAGATGATATTTTCTTAATCGGTAAAAAGCTAAAGGTATTCCAAGACAGGCTAGTATCTGCGCTACTGTAATTAGTATTACAATACTTTTCCAGTTTTTAAAAAACCATATAAGACAAAGGCAGAAAATAGAAATACTGATAAGAGCTCTTCTTGAAAAAAGATATTTTGAATGGATATATCCGAAGTAACTTGGGATATGTCCATCTTGAGACATGGCTGTTAAAAATCTAGTACCTGAACCGAGATAAATTATACCCGTACCGGAAGGGCTGAGGCACGCATCAGCATACAAAACAATCATAAGCACGTGCAATCCGAGCAAACCGGCAAGTTGTGCTAAGGGTGATGTGAAGTCAATTGCAGCCCAGCCATTAGTTAACATATTTTCCGGAACAGCGCCTATAAACGCTATTTGGAGCATGAGGTAAATAAAAAGACAAATAGAAATGCAGAGGATTAGAGCGAGAGGAATTAACCTTTTTGCCCATTTTGTTTCACTGGAAAAAGCTGCTATAGCTGGAAATCCAAAAAATGAGTAAAGAATTCCACAGTTGATAATTGCTGAAAAAATACTTCCATACCCATATGGCATGAAGGTTTCTTGATGTCCTATAAAACGTGTATTGGCAAACGCCATGCAGATAATTATTATTGCTGTCATTATAGGAACTACGATTTTGATTATGGTAATGGAATTGTTTACCTTGCTTAATGATTTTAACCCCCAAAAGTTTGCTGTTATATAAAAAATTATGAATATAGATACAATCAAAGTACCGATCCATGTAAATTCTGAATTTTGAAATAAATAATCTGTAAGACGTGGGAATACCGTACTTATATATTGAACAGTAGATTCAGCTTCTAGCGGAATAAGGATTATTATGCTTATCAGATTCGATGCTGCAAAAACAAAACCGATATCTTTATTATGAGACAAAACCATCAATCGTCCAAACAGACCTGTTAGAGGATAAAAAGAAGCAATTTCTGCTAGCAATAAAGCCATTAATAAAGTAAGAATGGCACCTATAATCCAGGAAATAATAGAAGCGGGGCCTGCATCTTTAGATGCATAATATGCGGCAAACAGCCAGCCGCTGCCTATTATCGAGCCTACACCTATGAGAATTAGAGTGCATAAATCTTTGAAAAAATTATATTCGATCTTCACTATTACTTATTCACTATAATTTATATAAGCCTTTGTTTTCATGTTTTTAACATAATTATCATAATTTCTTTTCTTAGTTTCCTCCGTAAGTTTCTCTTTTATGGCAGCCTTGCATTCATTATATGTTTTGGTTTTAGATTCTGTATAATCAGTTATTCTGAGGAAATAAATAGCTTCATTTGTATCTACAGGACCATATACAGCATCTTTTTTATAATCTTTTATTATGTCAGCAAACTCTTTTTTCAATTCGGGAACACTTATCCATCCAATGTCGCCACCTTTTTCGAGATTTGGTCCATCTGAATATAATGATACAGAACTTTTAAATGTTTCCAAATCTCCATTCTTAAGAGTTGGCTTAAGAATTCTGGAGAGCTCCTTAGCATCTTGTTTGTGTACGCCAGTTTTTTTTAATGTAATTACGCTCAACTTTACAGAAGGTGGGGATGTGAATTCACCTTTATGTAAATCATAATAACTGTTTACATCTTTTGGTGTTATGAAAACATCTTTATAGCATCTGGCATATATTAGCGCATCTACAGCTATTGATTCATAGATTTTTGATTTAAACTCACCTATGTTTTTCCCTTCTTCTCTCAATATATTTTCTAGTTCTTGTCTAGAAGTAACATTAAAAGCTTTCAGAAGTATGTCTGTATTAGACTCAATCACCTCTCTAGGAAGTTTGTATTCGTTTTTTTTAAACTCTTCATAAAAAAGTTTACGCTCTATGACTGTTTCCAATGCTTCTTTTCTTACCTTCCAGAGTTCTTTGTGCAAAGCTTCTCCTTTATAAAGAAGCGGAAGCTGTGCTTCTTTATTATAGATAAGTTCCATAACGTCAGCCAAGGTGATAGGTGTGCCATTAACTGTTGCGAGCACTCCTATGGTTTCATTTTTGGCCATAACCGGAAACAGCAACAGGTAAAATAGAAATATTAAAAACTTTTTCATAACTTTATGTATTTCCTGACATTATTCCAGAAGGAGGCCTTACATATAACAAATCCTTTATGTCAGTGTAATTATCTTTAAAGTCATCAAACATATTTTCTACTGGAAATGGCGTGAATATTTCTACCTCTTTATCTATGAATGAAAGGAAGTCTTTCATATATTGATTCTCAATGCAAGCTAATTTGTCATAATTATCAAGTTTCCTGATTTCTTTTACTGTAATGATTTTAATATCTTCCAGTTTTTTTAGACCATAACCATTTTCATTTTTTATTCCATATAGGAAAATCATATCTTTTGAGCAGGGGAACAATATCCCTGCAGTTTCTTCCGGTTTTAAATTCAAAGCAGAAGCAAGCGGAAAAGCTGAGGGTATGCCAAGCAGAAATTTTTTTGATTGATAAGCGGCCCCAAGAACAAAAGATGAAGCTATTCTTAAGCCAGTAAAACTGCCTGGACCTGTACCTACTATCCATGTGTCTATTAAATTTGGCAAAATATTATTATTTTTTAAAGTTTCAAAAAATGAATTAAAAAATGCGGAATTATTTCTGTTTTGAAGAAGAAATGACTTTGCACATAACAATTTCCCGGAACAATTAACAGCAAAAGAAGCAAATGGTCCGGAAAGGTCAATTGCGCATATCACAGTATTTTCCATGCTTTTGTATGGCTATATTGTCATTAATGTATTTATAGTTGAGATCATTAAATATAGGAGTATTATTATGACTACTAATGCCCCCGCAATATAAAAATACTTGATCTTCTCTTTTGTAGATTTAGCAGCACTCGCGGTAATGTTCCCGATTGAATCATACGTCTTATCAGTATTTTTTGCTTCTTGAGTATTAACAAAGTTTGATAAGGTTTCTTCTGCTTTATGTTCGGTTTGATGATTTGAGGGCAAAGGAGTTTGTTCACTGTTTTTTGACGAAGGCTGAAGTGAAATATCTTTCTTATCTGCAGTAACACTTGTGCTTTTAATGGGCTTAAGTTTAAGCTTTACTTCCTGTACCGGAATATTCTTCTTTTCTTCTATTTCAGATAACTGTGTTTCGGGGATTTTGAGTTTTAGTTTCAAGCTTTCCTGGCTGCCAGTTAAAGAGGGTTCTGAAGCAGGCTTGAAATCGGACGGAATATTCCGTTCCTCGCTTTCCGACGGGCTAGAAGGATTTGTTTTATTTTCTGCTCTGGAACCCAGATTATTTAAAGAAAGCTTAACTTTTATGTTTTCTTCATTATCACTCATTTACAATACCTCTAAATTGAAACCGATTAAACTCGATAGTTTTAATAATATATTTTAAAACTTTTTTGTTTTGTTACATTCAAAAGGAAAAATGCAATCATTAACAATTTGAATAAAGGCTGGGTATGTTAAAATATCTTTAATTCAAAAGGAAAATACATCCAGCTAACAGAAAAAGAAAAATACAGCATAGAATTGTTAATACAAGAAGGATATAATCAAAAAATAATACTAGAACAGAGCGAGAGGCATAAGCTTACGATATGATATCAATATTGTAAAAATAGAGTAAATTCATAGATATATGCATAAGTATATTTTTTACTTATTATTTTTTGTTAGTTATTTTCTGGTAAGTTCAGGATTTTCTGGGATTCCAGTGAATGTAACAACAGTACAAAAGCTAACTCCCGTTGACATTTATTTTACGGGTAAAGTAGAATCTGTAGAGTCAGGCACTCTTGGTTTTGGTACAGATAGAGGAGTTGTAGTCGAAACTAAAAAAGTTGGCGATATAATTGTTGCTCCTGTGTACAACAGAGATGGTTCAATTGCGAAAAAAGGTACAATTGTCTCCAAGCTTAAAAATGACAGGCAACGTGCTGCTTATCAATCAGCTCTGCTTGATTATCAGATAGCTAAGGATACTTGTGATCGTGATTTAAAGATGCAAAAATCAATAACTAAAAAAGATTTTGAACAACATCAGGTTGACTACCTTAAAGCTGAGGCTGCAGTACTTAGCGCTAAAGCTGATTTGGATGGTACTGAAATAATAGCTCCTTAATACTGGTGTAGTTACAGATATTAATAGAGGACCGGGAATGGCGGTTGAAACTTCAGATGACGTGATTGTTGTTACAAGAATGAACCCTATGTTAGTTAAGATTTCTTTTACTAGTGAAATAGTTGATTTAATAGGTAAGAACAGTCTTGTCCGGGTGTATCCAAATAGTAATTCTGAAACTGTTCCGGCTTGGGTAGAGACAGGAGATCAGAATACTATTTATGCTTATGTGCAAAATGAACTATTTCCTGTTATTGCATTATTGACTCCAGAGCAACAGCAAATGCCGAAAGTATACATGCTTTTCCCTGTTATGTATTTTTATGATGAAAATTTTTTCACATATATAGACATTGAAGAAGATTCCATTTTGAGTAGTTTAACAGATTCTGATAAAAAGTTATTGGCGATTCCTGCTCGAGCTGTCCATAAAGATGATAAGGGTGAGTATGTATGGAAAGCTATAGGACAGGCAGCTATGGATAAAAATAAGGGTATAGACTCTGAATTTACTGTAGAGAAAATTTATATCAAAACAGGCAAACTGAAGAGAGAATTTAACTATGGTGCAAATGTAGCTCTGACTGTGGTAGACCTTGAAGATACCGGAAGTTTGAAGGTTGACGATGTTTTAGTTCTTTATGGAGACAAGGGCATACAAAGCAAAGATAAGGTTGTTTATTGCAAAATTGAATGGCTATTTCTTCCCGGTGAAACTGTAAAAGTCGAAATTCCGGATTTGATGAAGCCTGGATTCTATGTTCCTTCAAATTGTATTATACATGAATCTGAGGGGTTCAACTTTGTTTATGCAGTAGAAAATGGAAAAGCAAGGTTGGTCAAAGTCAAACTTACTGGTATTGCAGATAAGACATATTCAATTGAAGGATCTGGCATTAAAGAAGGTACTCAGCTTATTGTTCTTAATGATGAAAAACAGACTGCTGAAATATATGACAGTTGCTCTATTGAAGTGAAAGAAACAATTCCTCCTTGTAAGAGAATAGAGCACCATCATGCTAGTCCACTAATTCCTTACGAACGAATTACTTTCTTTTAAGATACTGAAATCTTAATTTTCTCTGTTATTTTTTGTAAAACAGTTGATTCCTGTATAGTGTTATGTTCCATTGAGTGTGGTGGTGAATATGCAAATCAAAAGGAAGGTGATTTATGCTTAGTTTTGCTGAAGAAATTTATCTTTTAGCGTTAGACGATGTAACGGGAAAAGTATCCAGTTATTCTGATGAAATCTCACTCAGTTACGCTTTGATTGGTGCAGTTCTTTGCGAACTTTCATTTAAGAAGAAAGTAGATAGTCAAGATAAAAATCTTATTGTAATAGATAAAACACCTGCAGGAAATAAAATCTTGGATTCTATTTTGAACGTCATGGCTGAAACAGAAACTAAAATGCCTATTTCTCACTGGTTGAAGATACTGCTAAGCAATGCAAGTGAAACAGAAAATTTAGTCCTTTCTGAACTGATTAGCAAAGGTATCCTGAAAATGGTTGATGAAAGAATCTTTTGGGTTTTTCACACAAGACGATATCCTATCATAAACGATAAAGAAATAACCAGTGTTGAAACTAGAATCAGAGAACTTGTTCTTAATGAAGGAGAAAATCCAGAACCCAGCGAAGCTGTCCTTGTAAGCTTAATACAAGCTTGTGATCTATTTAAAACTATTCTTTCTCCAAAGGAGCTGAAACGCGCTGAAAAACGTATTCAGAGTCTTGCAAAGCTTGATATAATAGGCCGCGAAGTGGTAGATTATGATAAGGGAAATCAAAAACTTCTCTCCAACCATATTCTGTAATACACCTGTCTGAAAAATTAACCTTTAATGACCGAGTTTAGATTCATAAACTCTTTATGAATCAGTCATCTTAGTCTAACATTTCTAAATTGTAATACTGCTGATGATGGCTGATGATAGTTTCCAAGAATTACTATTCTTATATACTTTGTGAAAGGATAAAACCGACATCCGCTACCACCTGAAGATACTGTGCCTGTATATGTAGTCCATTCACTTGGTATTGCCCCTCCAGGTATACAGCAATATACAAATCCTCCAGCAGAAAAATGTTCTCTAATTTTTGTGTTTGCAAGATAAGTTTTGCCAATTTGTCCTGATAGTTGAACCTCCCACTGTCTTTCAGCTATTTGTCTAACAGCTGTAATCCCAAAATTCGATGTATTATAGTTAGGAAGATCCCTACCGCTATCATCAATATCAAATGCTATACAGCCATTCTGGCTAGGCTTCCATCTGCTCGCATCTTCTACAATCATGGCTGTATCTGTACTAGTACATGGATTAATCAATTTTGTCTCAGTACCAGGGTAATAAGAGAAGGAACATGTGAGAATAGAACGTCTGCTACTATCATAACAGTCAACCCCAAAGTAGACAATACTTGGTGTAGTACCTACGGATCTAAACTCACCACTTAATTCAAAAGACGAATCTGGACCGACAGGAATAAATTCTGGACTAAAAAAGCTTCTATTGCCTGTCATTTCAGTAACAACAGGGAGAGGAGTGAGTCGCGTTAAACCAAGAAGTTGCTCATAAGTAGCACAGCTAACTTCATCAAATAGAACAAAGTAAACTATTGCCGGAAATGGTGCATCCCAACTTCTGACTGTCTCTATCGCAATTCTAGCGGCAGGTTCGAGAGGGAAGCTAAACCCACCCGTACTAATAGAAGGAAAAGCTATAGAAGTTATTTTGTGTTCTACGGCTAATCTCAGACAATTATGATAACTTGCCCTTAATAAATCCGGAGCGCTGTCATTTATTCTGGGTTTCCATGCGGGGTTTGTTTCAAGTACCCACACAGGCCCAGGCGTATGAATAACATATCTGCAACCGATCAGTCCCAGATTATGCGATCCTGTTATTTTGGCATTTCCTGTTTCACAGCGAACATCCTTACGAATTTCTGGAATTGTTCTACATTCTTCTTTTAATCCAGGACCAGCTGCTTTATGAATTGCTCCGTCTACTCCACCACCTCCCAATAAACCTGTATTAGCTGCATTAACTATTGCTTCGAACACTACTCCTGGATATATCGTTGGAGCAGTAGTAATATCTCCTTGAATAATTTCTATTTTGGGTGCACCTGTTGCTACAGTGATAAAAGTGCTAAGTATACCAATTACCAGTAACTTGTTATAAATGCTAAATATTGTAGTCCGTGTCATTGTTACCATAATTATCCTTTCCTTATATACCATAATGATGTAATTCTTTTTATGCTACAATAATTATTACCAGAAGCAGCTTTAGCATAGGAAATTATACCTGCGACTATGCATTTTGCAATGTTATTTTGATAGCTGTCTGAATTTAGCATTCTTTCTTCTCCTATATTAGAAAGAAAGCCGGTTTCAATTAGGATAGCTGGTTTTGTAGCTTCTCTTAGAACAGCAAATCTAGCATGCTTAAGGCCTCTATCATTTCTTCCCATTTTACTTAAACTTTTTTGTATTTCATATCCCAATTTTGCATTATTCAAATCATAAAAGTTCCCATTTTCCCTTGTTTTGACAATGTTCTTAGCATAAGTCGACGATGTTCCTGCCGGAGCTAATATAAACGTCTCTATTCCATTAATATTCCGTTTTGCTGAATGATTTGCGTGAATTGAAATAAACATATCTGCACCGTATCTGGTTATGACAGCCGGTCTTGAGTAAACTTCAACAGTTTTATCACTGTTTCTGGTCATTATTACTTTATATCCTTTCGAACTAAGTTGTTGGGCCACTTTTTTAGCAATAGAAAGAGTTATGTCTTTTTCTTTTGAATAAGAACCATGGGTGCCATGATCTTTACCCCCATGTCCGGGGTCAATTACTATAGTCTTAACCCTCTGTCTTTTTATAACGTTCAGATTCATTATTGGCTCAAGAACAAGTTGAAAATCTTTTTCGCTAATTATAGAATTTCCGCTATTATAATTAGTATGGAAAAGAAGATTTACTACTACTCCATTTATTTCTGCTTTCTTCGTTGGGAATTCAAAAACTATTTTTCGCGCTTGACCTTTTAGATAACAAAATTTACTATTCTGGCTTACCGTCATTCCATAATACCTGGCTACGTCTTTAATATAAATGTATTTTATTCCGGAAAGGGTTACTCCATTAAAATAAACAGCAAATATTTCTAGGCTAGAGAAAAAAATAAATGATATAAGAAATATTTTTTTAAAGCTCAACATAATTCAACACTTAGCATTCAAAAATTCAACATTTATTAGTAGTCAACCACTGTTCTGCATCCATAGCAGCTTTACATCCCATTCCTGCCGCAGTGACAGCCTGCATGTATCGGTTATCCGCGCAATCACCGGCGGCAAATACTCCATCTATATTCGTTCGTGATGTGTTTTCTTTAAGTAGAATATATCCTTTTTCATCCGTTTTTATATAATTTCTAAAAATTTCAGTAGCAGGAATATGTCCGAGCGCAGCAAAATAACCTCTGCATTCGATAGTAGTAATTTCTTCGCTTTTCAGATTTTTCACTTTTACACCCTCAACTTCTTTTTCACCAAGAATATCTATTACCTGGCTATCCAGAACAAAGTTTACTTTACTATTTTCTTTAACTCTGGCTATCATTATCTTAGAAGCTCTAAACTCGTTTCTTCTATGAATGATAGTAACTTGGCTGGCAAATTTAGTAAGAAAGAGCGCTTCCTCCATAGCAGTATCTCCGCCTCCCACAATAACTACAGGGAGATTCCTGAAGAATGCTCCATCGCAAGTTGCGCATGCACTTACGCCCTTATTTGCAAGACGTTTTTCAGAGTCAAGCCCCATCCATCTGGGATTTGAACCAGTTGCTATAATTACTGTTTTTGTAACTATTTTATCGCCGCTTTCAAGCTCTAGAGTATGAGGTCCGCCATTTTGAAAAACAACACTTTTAGCTGTTCCAGGAACAATTTTTGCACTGAACTTTTCAGCCTGTTTTTGCATCATCATCATTAGTTCGAACCCGTTAACTGATGAAAATCCTGGATAATTTTCAACATCACTGGTCTGTGTCAGGAGTCCTCCTGGCAGTTTTCCGGAAAGAATCAATGGATTCAAATCGGCTCTTGCGCAATAAATCCCTGCGGTAAAACCGGCAGGGCCTGCTCCTATTATTACTACTTTTTCCATATTTTAGCTGTTAATTCCCGTAAGTCAGAGTAAATTCGGCATGACCAATTTTGAATTGCTCAATAGTTTTTTCAAGCTGTGCTTCTGTCAGAAAAGTTCCAGGAACCTGCAAATTTTCAATGTTTAATGCATAAACTGAAAATATGTAAGGGTGAGTGCCCGTTCCATCCGGAGGCTGAGGACCGCCATATCCTTTAAATCCAAAAGAGTTATTAATTTCAATACATCCTGAGGGCATTTTTTTATTCGAAGCATCAAGAGGAAGTTCATGAATGGTTGCCGGGATATTAATGACCATCCAATGTACCCAATAATTGGCGATGGGATGAGGGTCTATACATGTCAGCACGAAAGATTTTGTTCCTTCCGGCGCATTTTCCCATTTTAAACATGGAGAAATATTTTTGCCTCCTTTTTTCGGCATTACATATTCGCGTGGACATGGATCATTGCTTTTTAGTCCTGGTGACATTAGTGAAAATTTTTTGTGTTGTTCCATACAAACCTCCTGTGTTTATATAAAAACCGATTGGATTTTTTCAAGGACTATTTCTGCCGGGTTTTTCATGCGTATGGGTATCAATTCCTGCAGAGATTCTAATTTTTTCAACTTTTCAACGATTTTAACAGCTATCAGTGAGCTTGTGCAGTTTTTATCTTCTACAACATCGGCCATTCCCTGTTTAATATAATAAAGAGCGTTATAATATTGATGATTTTCTGACGCGTAAGGATAAGGAATAAGGATTGCCGGTTTTCTGAAAAATTCAAGTTCAGTTACTGTACTTCCACCGCTTCTGCATATCACAAGGTCGGAAACCATATACAAAAGTGCCATATCATCAAATTTTTCCAATATTAATGAATTTACTTTAGTTCTTTCATATACCTCTGATACCTGTTTAGATTTGCCGGGGCCGGTAAGATGAATAACCTGCAGTTCCTTATCATTACATATTTTTATTGCTTCCGGAACTATTGTATTTATCGTTTTTGCTCCAAGACTACCGCCAAAAACAAGTATAGTCGGCTTTTCAAATGAGAAAGTTTTATTAAATTTAGAGTTAACTAATTCCAGAGCTTCTTTTTTTCCTTTTATAGAGCTATTAACTAATTCCAGTCTCAAAGGCATACCAGTTACAAATATTTTTGAAGAATCTGTTCCTTTGTTTATTGGCGGGAATGCAGTCATTACCAGTTTTGCCCATCTAGAAAGAAACAAATTTGCTTTTCCGATTACTGAATTACCATCGTGGAGAAAAAGAGGTATGCTCATCAAAACAGCTGCCATTCCTGACGGAATTGAAGTATAACTGCCCATAGCAAGAACAGCATCAGGTTTTTCCTTTAGATATATTCTTACGCTCTGAAATAAGCCTGAAATGAATTTGATAAAAGACATTAACATCTTAAAAGGATTTTTTGATATTTGTCCGCTGCTGGCTTCAAATATTTCTATTCCGTAAAGATTTGAGTACTTTTCTTTATAGCTGACTTTGTACTTGTCTGTAATCAAACAAGCATTACCGCCTTTATCTATAAAAAGCCTGGCAACAGCAAGCCCCGGGAAAAAATGGCCACCAGTCCCACCACAGAGAATTATTAGTTTTTTGAGTTCTTTTTCCATTTAATTCAAAATTTATAATTCAAGACTCAAAATTATTGTCTTAGTTTTGTTCCGACATTAGATTTTTGTTCTTTATCCTTTGAATTTGCTATGCTGATAATAAAGCCGGCACAGATCAAACATACTATTATATTACTGCCACCATAACTAATGAAAGGAGCTGGCATTCCTTTTGTGGGGAAAGCCCCGCTCACTACCCCTATATTTATTATTGCCTGTAAAGCTATCATGGCAGAAGCTCCGAATCCAAGCATCATTCCCTCTTTGTCCTTTGCCTTAATACTTATAAATACAGATAAAACCAGGAAAGTAATATAAGCCACTATTAATATGGTGAGGCAAATAAATCCCAATTCTTCTCCAACTATGGCAAGAATAAAATCGGTATGCGCTTCCGGCAAATACTGCGCTTTCATCCTGCTTTTCGTAAAACCAAGACCTGTCCATGATCCGGAACCTAATGCCAAAAGAGAAAACCAGAGCTGATAACCGATGGTTTTCTGATAAACCTCAGGATTCAAAAAGGAAGTTACACGCGCCCATCGCATTTTGTCAAAAAGTTTTAATCCTACAAATAATAAAGGAAGCAATGCTACCGGCGGAAGAAGATATCTAAGTTTTACACCGGAAACAATCAGCATCAACCATATAATAGCAGCTATCAAAATTGTTGTTCCCAAATCTTTTCCCAGTATTACTAGTCCCAAAGTAACTCCGCATAGAGACATAGGATAAAACAAAGCCTTAAAAGAAAACTTCATTTGTCTCTGATTTTTAGGTATGTAGTATGCTAGAAACATTATAACTGCTATCTTTGCAAGTTCAGAGGGTTGAATATTCCCAACCCCTCCAGGAAGAGGTATCCAGCGGTAAGCTCCATTTATCTCCCTGCAAAATCTTGCGGCTATTAGAAGTCCCCATGACAAAATTAACACATACTTTGCATATGGGATTATAGCCCTATACCCTACAATGTTAATCAAAGTAACAGTAATGATACCGAGGCCTATCCATGTAACTTGTTTTATTAGCATTGATGTCCCGACGGTACTGGAGGTTGTGGAAAAAAGCATTATTACTCCGAAAAGAATCATTCCCATAACTAAAAAAATCAGTGTAATACCGCATTTTTTCGGCGGAAAATATTCTTTGTTGGATGAAAATTCATCCATATATGCATTCGAAAGCGCTGGCAATTTTCTCGTTTTTCGCATTTGTTTATACTTTAATATTTTAGAGTTCAGTCAAAAATAAAAATCTAAAGCGCCTAATAGTAACTTCCTGTTCATCACATTTCAATATCTATAAAATTTCAACTTTTTTGAGTATGAATATAAATAAGTAATATATATTCACAGTAAGCTGATTAATAACTTTTTTGATAAAAACTATAACTTTAAAGAACAAATTTTTATTGTAATTTCAGCGATTTACTCCATTTTGGAGTAGTAATAATTTATTCATGCATATACTATAATTAATAAAACATTAAATCTTTAATTTTCGTTTAGAATTTTTGGATTTAAAAATCAATTAGTAATTTTTAAGGAAGAGATTATGGCTCATGGACTTATAGTATCTCAAAGTACCTGTGTAGTACATAGTGGCGGATATAAAATAATTGTATACGTCATTTGTACAATTGCGGCATTAGGCGGATTATTGTTCGGTTTAGACCAGGGGTTTATTGCGAATTCTCTGGCTACAATTGAGAAAGTTTATCACTTGGATATAAAAGGTGCGGAAAACTATTCTGCGATTCTGGCAACGGGTGGAGTTCTGGGAGCATTGCTATCTGGATTGTTTGCCAGATTTCTCGGGCGGAAAAAAAGTTTAGTATTTGCCGGTTTTATTTTTAGTGCAGCGTCAATAATTTCAGCATTACTCCCCCCTTTACTAGTATTAAGCCTGTGCCGTTTTTGTTTGGGCTTTGCTGTTGGTATATCTTCGTTTGTAGTTCCTCTTTATCTATCTGAAACGGCTCCTCCTTCCATCCGTGGTTCAATGGGAACACTATTCCAGTTAATGATAACAATAGGTATATTTCTTATTTCTTTAACCAATGTATTCATTGCCAGAATAATTATTAATCCAATCACAGCATTACCTTTAATGTTTCTGGTAATTGCAATATTTTCCCTCATGATGTTCTTTGGTGCTTTTGTACTTCCTGAAAGTCCTAGATGGCTGATGTTAAAAGGTAGAAGGGAAAATGCTAAAGTTGCCTTAACAAGAATTTTTAATACTCAGGAAGAAATAGATTTTGCAATCGGCGAAATAGAGCAAACACTTAGCGGGTCTGGAGCAAATATAGGAATAATATTTAAAGGATATTTTTTAAAGGTACTGATCGTAGGAATATTGCTCCAAGTATTCCAGCAGCTTGTTGGTATTAATATAATGATTTATTATGCTCCTACTATATTCGGTTATGCGGGGATGAAGGGTTTTATTGCGATGATGACTGTACCTACAGTTAATATGTTGTTTACTTTTCCTGCAATCAAACTTGTAGAAAAATGGGGACGTAAAAAACTATTGCAGATAGGTGGTATTTGTATGCTTATTACCATGCTTACTACAGGTTTTACATTCCAATATATAAGCGGGATAAAAGATCCAGCTTTAATCGGAGTTACACCCAAAATTATTCTCCTGATTTCATCAATTATTTATATTTTTGGATTTGCTATTGGTTGGGGACCATGCGTGTGGTTGGTATGCTCTGAAATTTTCCCATTGAAAGGTCGTGAAGTAGGAATGACAATTACGACGATAATTAATTGGACTTTTACAGGAATATTGATGGCTAATGCTCTTACTTTTATGCAAGTTTATGGAAATGCTTCAATATTCTATCTTTTCGCATGTTTTACAGTAATATCATTTTTCTTTGTGGCTTTCATGGTTCCTGAAACAAAAGGAATAACACTTGAAGAACTGGAAGCCAATCTTAGAAATGGTAAAAAACTAAGAGAACTCGGCAACTGTAAACGCTAATATTCAGCATTTATTATTATTATAATCAGAAATAACTCTAAAGCTATACTTGGCTTTTGGAAACTTCAGGTATGGAATATTCGGCCCAGCAGTTTGTCGTTTCCCAGACTCTTACGCGTTCCAAATATACTTTATCGCTTATTTTGTAGGAAGAACCGTCTTTATTGGTATAATATTTATTTTTGGCAAGTTCTGCACTGATGTGTTTAAAGATTTTTTCGGCAATAGCTTCTGACGTTGGATCTTGTTTTTCAAAAGTTATTACTCTATCGAAATTTTTTGAAAAATAATCATAATGCTTTGATTCCGAGCTGATAAGCATTGCATGGTCAAACGAATCAAGAAATTTCCCAAAGCCTGTTTTTAAAATCTGAAAATCGCAAACCATGTTATTTTCATCAAGTTCATTTGAAGCTAAAATAATCTCTATCTTTCTGCTGTGTCCATGCGGCATTCGGCAGTTACTGGTGTTCTTTTTGCTGGATAAAAAGTGTCCTGTTTCGACCCAGAAAGTTCTGCATATTCTGTACATAATACCCCTGAAAATATATAATTGGAAAATATTAATTAATATATACTTCATTGTCTATCTTGCTACTATGGTAATCGAAATATTCAAAGGTGTTTAAAATCAAACGTATACTTATCGAAATGACTATTTCTCAACATTTTAGCTTTAACTATATAAGATACTCGTAATGTATATATGACTGGATTTGAACTGTTTTTATTCGTAGTTATGTTATATTTTCATATATGAATTTTAAAAAAGTACGAGTCAGTTATGGTTGCTGAACATAATTATACAGAAGACAAGATCAAAACGCTCAGTTCATTAGAGCACATTCGTGCCAGGCCAGGGATGTATATTGGCAGAATGGGAAACGGTAGCCATCCTGATGATGGAATTTATGTACTGTTCAAGGAAGTAATTGATAACAGTGTTGACGAATACATAATGGGGTTTGGCCGCAAGATAGATATAGCAATAAAAGATAATCAGGTTACCATTCGCGATTATGGCAGGGGAATTCCCCTCGGGAAGGTGGTAGAGTGCGTTTCTGTGATCAATACTGGCGGGAAATTTAATGATGATGTTTTCCAGTTTTCAGTTGGACTTAATGGGGTAGGGACAAAGGCTGTAAATGCGCTTTCTGAACGCTTTACAGTAACCTCGTTCAGGGAAGGTAAGTTTTTCAGAGCCAAGTTTTCAGAGGGAATAGTTTTAGGTACTGAAAAGGGCAAGATTGATGAAAAAGACGGAACCGAAGTAGTCTTTGTGCCGTCAAGTAGCATGTTTCACAAATACGCTTTTGACATGGATTATGTCAAAAAACGTCTCTGGATGTACGCATATTTGAACGGGGGTATCTCTCTTTATCTAAATGGCGAAAGATTTTATTCCAAAAATGGATTACAGGATTTGATAGAAAGTGAAGTGGGAACAGAAAGCTTGTATAAGGTTTTTTACTACAAGGATCAGGCGCTGGAATTTTCTTTCTGTCATACTTCAAATTATGGCGAGAATCACTATTCATTTGTTAATGGTCAATACACAAATGACGGCGGCACGCACCTTTCTGCTTTTAAGGAAGGATTGCTTAAAGGAATAAATGAGTTTTCGAATAAGAGTTTTCAGGGGTCGGATGTTCGAGATGGGATGGTTGGTGCCATAGCTATTAAGCTTAAAGAGCCGATTTTTGAATCACAAACTAAAAATAAGCTTGGAAATAACGATATTAAGGGTTGGGTTGTTTCAGCTGTAAAAGATGCAGTTGTAGACTTTTTGCACAAAAATTCGCAGGAAGCTGAAATTATTCTCGAAAAAGTTTCGCATAATGAGAAGGTCAGGAAAGAAATCCAGGCTGTAAAGAAGGACTCTAAAGAAAAAGCGAAAAAAATGGCTCTTAAAATTCCTAAGCTAAAAGATTGCAAGTATCATCTTGATGATAATTCTCAACAGGGAAAAGAATCAATGATATTTCTTACGGAGGGACAATCAGCTGCCGGGTCAATGGTCAGCTGCCGGGATGTTCTCACACAGGCTATTTTCTCTTTACGTGGGAAACCTTTGAACTGTTTTGGTGAAAGCTTTGATAATGTTTACAAAAACGAAGAATTTTATTACATAATGCAGACCCTCAATATAGAAGAGGATGTGGATAATCTCAGGTATGAAAAAGTTATAATTGCTACTGATTCTGATGTGGACGGCCTTCATATTAGAAATCTTCTGATTACTTTTTTCCTCACATACTTTGAACAACTTGTACTTTCAGGTCATCTCTATATTCTTGAAACGCCGCTTTTCAGGGTACGAAATAAGAAAGAAATAATTTATTGTTATGATGAGGAGGAACGGGATAAAGCTGTAGAAAAACTAGGCAAAAAAGGAGTTGAAGTAACCCGTTTTAAAGGATTAGGAGAAATCTCTCCATCCGAATTTGGACAGTTTATAGGAAAAGATATAAGGCTTATAAATGTAAATGTTGACTATATGCGCGATGTTCTTGGGATTCTGGAATTTTATATGGGAAAAAATTCTCCAGAACGAAGAGAGTATATAATTAATAACCTGGTGTAAAAAATGAACGGTTTTATCCCTGCTCACGGAAACTATAAAGAACTTGTTACTTACCAGAAGTCTGTAGTTATATATGATGGTACAGTTTTCTTTTGTAAAAAATTTCTGAACAAACATGACCGTACAATCGATCAGATGATACAGGCAGCCAGGTCAGGAAAACAAAATATTGTAGAAGGGTGTATGGCTTCAGGTACTTCGAAAGAGTCTGAAATAAAGCTTATTAATGTCGCAAGAGCAAGCCAAGAGGAGCTGATGGAAGATTATCGTGATTTCTTAAGGAACGGAAATTGTAGACTTTGGGAGAAGGACAGCAAAGAGGCACTCTTTGTCAGAAAACTAGCCTATAAGTCTCATGAGTCTTATGAGACATATAGACCTTTTATTGAGACAAGACCTCCGGAAGTTGTAGCAAACATCTTGATATGCCTTATAAACCAATGCAATTACCTTCTTGATCACCAGATTAAGCGGCTCGAACAGGACTTTTTACAAAATGGCGGATTAAGGGAAGCGATGTATAACGCTAGAGCAAAACAGAGAAATGAGAGAGAAAAAACATTTTCATGAATAAAGACAAAGATGAGATAAAAAAATCAGAGGACGTTATAGAGCCTGAAAAAGATAGAGTTCTGCCGGAAAACGAAAGTGCGGAAAATGATTCTGGTCCGATGGCGATTAATGACGGGACTAATACCCATCTGCGCCGACTGATCAGCAATAACTATATCGAGTATGCTTCTTATGTTATAAAAGAAAGAGCTATTCCGGAAATCAATGACGGACTTAAACCTGTACAAAGAAGAATATTGTGGTCTCTGCACAAAGTTGATGATGGTAAATTTCATAAAGTAGCAAATGTGGTTGGCTACACGATGCAGTTTCATCCTCATGGAGATGCTTCGATTTATCAGGCACTGGTTGCCCTGGCAAATAAGGAATATTTTATAGATAAACAGGGGAACTTCGGGAATGTTTTCACAGGAGATGAGGCTGCAGCCGCAAGGTATATTGAGGCAAGACTTACTCCGCTGGCAAGAGAGGTGCTCTTCAATGAGGATATTACTGAATTAGTTGATTCTTATGATGGCAGAAATAAGGAGCCAGTTTTCCTTCCTGCTAAGATTCCGCTGCTGCTAATGACGGGACAGGAAGGAATAGCTCCCGGCATGACAACTACGATTCTCTCTCATAATTTCAAAGAACTTCTTGAAGCGCAGATAGCGATTTTAAACGGTCAGAGTTTTCAGCTTTATCCTGATTTTTTCCATGGAGGGATAATGAATGTTGCTGATTATAACGATGGCAACGGGAAGATAACAGTCAGAGCAAAGATTGATATAGATGGCAGGAGGCTCATTATCAGAGAAATTCCGGCCATGACTGATACGGAAAGACTTATAGCCTCTATAGAAAAAGCAGCCAATAAGAACAAAATAAAAATAGCTTCAATAAATGATTATACTGCGGAAAAAATAGAGATAGAGGTTGTTCCTGCCAGAGGGTATAATCCTGAAAAAACATTAAAGGCTTTATATACTTATACCGAGTGTTCCATGTCTGTTATGACAAATATGCTAGTGATAAAGGATAACAGACCTCAGATACTCTCTGTTAGTGAAATTCTCAAGTATAATACGGAATGCCTTGTTAATTGCCTGAAAAATGAGCTTGTTATTGAGCTTGGCAGACTTAACGACAAGTTTCATGAGAAGAGTCTTGAACGGATTTTTATAGAAAACAGGATTTACAAGAAAATAGAAGAGTGCGAGACTTATGAACTTGTTCATTCTGAAGTTAGGAAAGGGCTTAGTAAATTTACAGGTGAGCTTAAGCGTGAAATAACTGAGGATGATATTGAGAAGCTGCTTGCTATTCCTATACGAAAAATTTCCAAGTATGATTTAAACAAAAATAAGGATGAAATTGATGAAATTGTTACTCTCATAAAAAGCGTTGAGAAGAATCTAAAGTCCATAAAGAGGTATACGATAAAGTACATCCAGTCTTTGATAGATAGGTATGCGGTTAATTTTCCAAGGCGTACAGAAATAGAAGAATTTGAAGAGATAGATAAAAGGGCTATTGCTCTTAATAATATTAAAGTTGGCTGGGATAGGGGAAACGGTTATATCGGCTTCGGGGTCAAAAGCGAGGAAACATTTACATGTAATGAATTTGACTGCCTTATTTGTATTGAGAAAAGTGGAAAGTATAAGATTATTCCTATTCCTCAAAAAACTTATGTAGGAAAACTCTTCTATTTTAGTAAATATGATAAAAGTAATGTATACTCTGTAATTTATAAGGAGAGGAACTCAGGGAAGTACTTCGTAAAAAGGTGCATGATAACTAAGTTTATCAGAGAAAAGGAGTACAATCTTATTCCTGAACATTGTCAGCTTGAGTTTATTATTACGAGAGAAAACTGTGTTTATGAGTGTTTATTGGCTACTACCAGGAGATGTAAAGAAACTACAATAGAAGTTGATTTTTCAAAGGTGTCTTTAAGGTCTCCCGGGGCTAGAGGTTTTCTACTGACTGATAAAAAAGTGCTCAAAATTGCTTTTAAAAGGCAGGAAGAACAGTCTGCAGCATCGTTAGAGCAGCTGGAAAATGATGCGGAAAATGTTGTCGAAACTAATGAGGAATTAAAGAAACAATCTGCATCTGAAGAAGTAGCAAAAGTAAATGTGCCTGAAAAGGAAATGAAGGATGAGACGGCTGTAACAAAGCCGGACGCAGTTCCTGTTGAGAAGCGTGCCAGAAAGAAATCAAAAGAACAATCCATATCTAATGAAACAGGAAAAGTAAAGGAATCTGAAAAGGAAAGTGGTTCTGTTTCATTAGTTCTTGAGCCGGAAGAACCAAAAAAAACTCATGCTACAGTAAAGAAGAAAAAGTTAAGAGTTCAGTCAGTTCCTAATAAACCTTCTAAAAATGAGCAGAAGGAAGATAAAGAGGATTCCGATAAGGATTGGGGAATTATTCAACCCAACTTGGGATTTTAGGCAAAAGTCAAAAGTATAGCCTTAATAAGAACAATGAAAATCAGAACTAAAATCAGTTTAATCATATTATTTGTGGAAGTTTTATTGGCTGTCTTTATTATAGTGGTTAATCTGATATTTGATTTATTTCATTATCAAAAGTATTTAAACATTGCTTATAGGATCACGAGTAATTTTGTAGAATGGAACAACAAATTTTCTTCTAAAAGCTTAAAGCCTTTCGTTGCATACTATGTTGAATTGCAAACAAAAAAATTGTTTGATGCTGTTGAACAAGCATACATTAGTAGTGGAAAAGATAGCAGTTTCTTAACCAATAAAAAGAATCTTAGAAACTTATTTACAGATTCTACGAAAGGTATTCAAGGTGGGTATGCGGCGTTGGTTTATGACAAGAAGAAAATATTAATTTGTTCTGAAATTGAGGATGAAGGAATGGGAATGGAGAGGCTTTTAGATGGTTGTTCTCAGGAATTAAAGGATAAATTTTATTCACCAACCTTAAAAAATTCTTTAAATTGTTATTTTACTTATACTGATAGGAATAAAAACATTTATAATGAGTTTGTTTCTGTTTATTTTATTCCTGAGTCGAAATTACTGTTATTTTATTGTTTAGCTATTGATGATTATCTAAAACCTCTACTCTCAGAAATGGCAAGGGAAAGAGAGTTTGAAAAGAAGAGAGTTGAGAGGGATGTTTATTTAGCTTCTCAAACTGAAAAAAAATATGGAATATTATTTGGAATAATATCGTTTATTGTCGTTTATTTATTGTTTATCCCTTTGATTATACGATTTTCGAAATCTGTTTCTTCTCCGATAAGCGAGCTTAGGGATAAAGTACAAAAACTTGGGAAAGGAAAATTTAATGTATCGATAAAAGAGTCGGGAGTTGATGAAGTACGGGATTTGATAAATTCTTTCAACTATTTGGGGAAAGAACTTTCCGATTATATGAAGAACCTAAAAAATGAAGTAATGCAGAGGCAAAAAATTGAGACAGAAATTAATATTGCTCGTAAAATACAGGAATCTATATTACCCAAAGTGACGTTAGCTTTCGCAAGTAAAGAGTTTGAGCTTGGTGTAAAGCTTCTTCCTGCAGAAAAAATAGCTGGAGATTTTTATGATTTCTTTTTTGCGAATGGGAAATTAGTCCTTTGCATAGCAGATATTTCAGGCAAGGGTATATATGCAGCCTTCTTTATGGCAATGACGAAAATTCTTATCAAAAATCTTTGCTTTCAATATTCTAGTCCTGAAAAGGTTCTTTTTGAGGCAAATAAAACTTTGTCTGAAGGGAATCTTACGGACATGTTTGCGACGATTTTCCTTTGTTTTTTTGATCTTGAAGCTGGAATTATGAAATTTTCTAACGCAGGGCACGAAGATGTTCTTCTAATCAAAAATGATAATTCTGTTAATCAAATAGGCAGACATGAAAAACCCCCTATAGGATTGTGCTCTGATAGTGTATATATTGCTGAAACTATAGAAATGACGGCTGATGATATACTGGTTTTTTATACGGATGGTATAACGGATGCCCAGTCTCCTAAAGGTAAATTTTTCGGGTTGAATAATCTTAAGAAAATGCTGCTGGAAAACAAGTCTTTTTCTTCACAGGATTTATGTAATCTGCTTATTGACAAGGTTAGTAGCTTTGAAGGAAATAAGTTATTCGATGATATGACTATTATGATATTTAAAAAATTGAGTAATGCTGGATAAAAACAAATCAATAAAATTTTTTCCTCCATAAAGATAGGTAATGCTATTTGACAAGAACCAATTAGAAATTAATTTAAATATCCTTTAATTTGAAAATTGTCTTGTAAACTTTTCATATAATATCATACTAAAAACTAGAGAGAACAGCGAATGAAATCGTACTTAGCAAAACCAAATGAAATCGAACGTAAATACATACTTGTAGATGCCAATGGTATTCCATTAGGCAGACTGGCTGTCAATATAGCTAACGCATTGAGAGGAAAGGATAAACCGACCTATACTCCTCATGTCGATACTGGTGCTTTTGTGGTTGTAGTAAATGCAGAAAAGGTTTTATTAACGGGGGCAAAGGAAACTAATAAAATTTATCAGGATTATTCCGGATATAAAAGCGGTTTAAAGGAACATACGGCAGAAGAGATCAGAAAAAAACATCCAGACCGTCTGGTAAGAGATGCTGTTTGGGGAATGCTTCCGAAGGGAAGGCTTGGCCGTCAGATTATCAGAAAACTGAAAGTCTATGCCGGTTCAGAACATCCTCACGAAGCTCAACAACCTGAAAAGGTTACATTTTGTTAATTTTAAACTACAGGTAGATTTTTATGGTAAAAGCAAGTTTTACTAATGCAACAGGTAGAAGAAAAACTTCTACTGCTCAGGTTAGAATTAAACCGGGCACGGGAAAATGCGTTATTAATGACAGAGAAATAAAGGAATATTTTTCTTCTGATGCAGCTAGAGGTTTTGCTGAACAACCGCTGATAGTAACTGAAACAATCGGGAAAATTGATATTACTGCCAATATTAAAGGTGGCGGTGCTATGGGACAGGCCGGTGCGCTCAGACATGGGATATCCAGAGCTCTCGTAAAATATGATGAAAAACTGAGGGCTACTCTTAAGAGCGCAGGAATGCTCACTCGTGATCCGAGAGAAAAAGAACGCAAAAAGAGTGGTCAGCCAGGAGCGCGCAAACGCTTTCAATTCTCAAAACGTTAATTCATTTTTTTTAACTTGTTCCTTACATGTCCTGCGTATAATACGTTTAGGACATTTTTTATTTTTAAACGAATCAGTAACAATCTCGCATAAACATTTTTACATTTATTGATTTTGCCGGCAAACTGTATAATTTTAAAACATCGAAGATATAATCGGGTCTAAGCAAAAAAATTGATTTGAAGAGTTTTAAATTGAATTCAATACAAAAAAATTTACAAATTCTTATAAGTTTGCTGCCGGGTATATTTCTTTTCTGCACATTTCCATCCTTAGCTTTTGATATTGACTCCTTAAAAGCAATACAAGGATTAGATGCAAAAGCTGACTCTTTTGAATATATTGGAGACAACATGGTAGCCTACGGCAATATATTTGTAAGAAAAGGAGAAATAATATTTTATGCGGATAAAGCAATTGTTAATAACACAAATAAAAATATAGAAATATCAGGGAATGTAAGTTTTTACAATCTGGTCCGTTCCAGACAACAAATGGAGTATTGGGATGTACGCAAACTTGAAAAAGATCCCAATATTAAAATTAAAGTTGTAGGAACAGTAATGACTCCATCCGGTCGGCAAATGCTGATAGTCGATACTATTAGACAGGTGCTTACATGGCATGGAGATAGAGCTATAGGAAATTTAATAACAGGGGTTTTTGAATTTGGAACTTTCCAGGCAAATCTAGGAGGATGGACTGTAGTTGGAGATAAAGCAACAAGAAAAGCCGATGGAGAAATAGTAATAAAAGATGCTGCAATAAGCCCTTGTCCTTCCTATCTCGAAGGACACTCAGTTTATAGCCTTAATTCAAGCGAAGTAAACGCATTCCCATCAGGAAATGATATATTTTCAGATAGAATAACACCGTTAGATCCAAGTGCGGCAAATTTAAATAATTACCACTTTTGGGCTTATAATAATGTTCTTTATATAGGGAATATGCCGGTATTTTGGCTGCCAGTAATATATAAACCTCCGCCAAACAGAATGGGTAACTGGACAGCAACGTATGGGAACGCTACACAGTATAAAGGTTATGTTAAAACAATTAATAATTGGACACTCTGGGATACTCCGGAACTTAAAATAAGTACTTCTAATTTATTGGATTACTATAGTATTAGGGGGTTCGGGTATGGTAATGCTTCAGAAGTAACAACTCCCAATTCAGTAACACAATCATTTCTGTACGGGATTAATGACAATCTCCCAGATTACAATGCTCCCGACGTTAGCCGCTTTAAACCATTTAACCCATATAGATACGATATAGATGTTAGAAATTTTACACACCTTACCGATAGGCTTGATTTTAGAGGAAGATTCACACAATTAAGTGATATATATTTTTTATATGACTACTTTGATAATATAGCACGTATAGACCCTGCTCCGCCTACTTATGCGAACTTAAACTACCAATTTGATTGGGGGGCAGTAAGCGCAAACTTTCGTCCTCAAACGTATACCTGGTTTTCAACAGCTCAGGAACTTCCAAAATTACAGCTAACTATACCGAGACAAGAATTGTTTGCTAATATCTATTACCAGGGACAAACACAAGTTTCATACATGAACCAAAGGTGGACGCAATTTAGACAGCCCAGGCCGAGAGGGTTACCTGATCCATCAAATTACAAAGGCTGGAAATTTGATACAGTAAATTTTGCTTACTATCCCATTCCGATGGATGTTTTTAACCTTATTCCTAGAGCTGGATTCAGACTCACTGGATATAATAAACATTCAAACACTGCTGTGTCCGATAATGACTTAATTAATATGATAGTAGTATCTCAACCGGAAAGTACATCGGCAGTAAGATTCAATAATTATGATACTGATGGCGGAGCTACAGCTAGATTTATTCCTGAATTTGGGACGAATCTTAATATTAAAGCTACTAAATCCTGGGAAGGGGTCAAAAATGCGTTTTGGGACATGAATGGCTTAAGACATGTAGCCACACCTTACGTTGATTATACATTTCTTACACCAAGTAAAAAACGCGATCATATTTTATACTTTGACGATATCGATCGCATAGATACTCAAAGTTTTATAAGAACAGGTATAGACAATAGGCTTCAAACAAGAAGAGGCGGCTGGAAGTCGTCTCAGGCATATACGTGGGCACAAATGCACAATTACCTGGATTTTCTGTTCAATACAGATAGCAGAAAAGATGAACCTAACGGGTCTATAAAAAATTTAGGAGATTTCGGTAATGTTATAACTCTTGCCCCTACACAAGATATAACTCTTAATGCTCAAATATTAGTAGATGCAGGGCGAATGTTAGGCAGTAATTTTGACAGCTGCTTGACTTCTTTTAACACTGGATGGACATGGAACTTCGCGGATGGTTGGGGACTTACCGGAAACTATTACTCTTCTACAAACAATAATACTAATTCAACTTATTCCATGGGAAATCTCGAACAACAAATACAAAGCGGTACATTTTTTCAAAGAATGTATCAAAAATCATCATACATTAATACGGGTCTGAACTTTAAAATAAATGACAGAACAAGAGGTAATTTTAATATCCAATACGATTTTCTCCAAAATATGTACCCAGGCGCAGGAGTAACGCTTACACGAGATCTCCCATGCAGTCTTCAACTGGTATTGAATGCAAACGCAAATCAAAGAGTTAATACTAGCGGAAATGGAAAACCTGTCTATTGTGATTTTTCTGCTTCCCTGCAATTTATCTCAACTCCAGTCTATGAAATAATTCCCAGAGAAAATCTGCTGCCTAATGATACAATAGAAGAAAACTATGCGAATTGACATTGCACATCGAACTTTCGACACCCAACATCGAAGTAAAATCCAACTACAATTGGGAATTGAATGTTCGATGTCGGATGCTGGATGTTGAATTTATGGATTGGATTGAGATAGAAAAAAATAGTACGCATATAGCCAAGGAAAAGAAAAAAGCGGCAGAGCTGAAAAAATCTGACTGGTGGAAGAACCAGATACAAAAAGGGATCTGTTACTATTGCAAACAGAAATTCCCTTCGTACGAATTAACAATGGATCATATCGTTCCGTTATCCAGAGGAGGAAAGACTTCTAAGGGAAATGTAGTGCCTTGCTGCAAGGAATGCAACAATAAGAAAAAATATTTGATTCCGGCAGAAATAATTCTTCGCAAATTGGAAAAGTAGGATAAACTTTAGCAAGAACTCCACTATTCTATTTTGATACATACTAGACTGATTATTTTTTTTGCAATAGAATAGGTATTGTCAGCTGCTTTAGGCTTAAGAATAATATTCCCTAAAATCCAGCTGTCATAATCTTTAGGTGGAAGTTCAATCTTTTTTCCTTTGTAAGAAGTTATATTAACTTTTGCAACCATTGAATTTTTAAGAAGTTCCTTTGTATCTATTTCGGATAGTGCACCTCTTTTTTTTGCAAATATTCTTAAAGCGACCCACGACTTAATTGTTTTGTAATCCTGCAATTGCAACATTTTTCCCCTAGCCAAATCAATATTCATTGCCAAAATATTTTGTCCCGTAGCTGTTTCAAGCAATTCAGGCAAACAATCCCCGCCTGGGCGGGGAGCTATTTCTATAAGAAAAATATTATTATCCTTTACTATGAAGTCCAGCATGCATATTGTATTGTTTAATCCTACTGACGAAGCAGCTCTAAACAAAGTATTGTGTAAAACTTCTTCAGAAATATCAGGAATAGAATTAATCAGCTTATACCCATCTATAATGCCAAAAATCTGTCCTGGGAATTTTAATTTCTCGGTTAATCTTATGATCTTTACATCATCATCTTGAATAATAAAGTCGCAGCTATATTCCGTTCCTGAAATATACTCCTCCAAAACTAGAGAGCGCTTTACAGTTGGAGAATCGTATAGTCTATTTCCGTTTTTTTCTTTCAACCCTTTGGAAGCCTTCTCGTACGCTAGCTTTAGTTCTTTTAAATCATGACAAAGAAAAACCAATTCACTTCCGGCGCCGGAAGATGGTTTTAATACACACCCTTTCCCTTTTAAATTTTTGAAGAAACTTTCTGCTTGTTTAAAAGTCTCTATTCTTGCGATGTCGGGCGTGAACAAGCTTTTTTGTTTCCAATGCGCTTTTGAAATAAATTTATCTCTGCAGTTATGAATCGTAGATAAGTCTTGGAACTTAACGTTTAGCTCTTTGGATATAATTGATGCAAGTTCCATTGACTCGCAATCAAAGCATGCAACTCCTGCAACGTCAATATCATAGCGTTTCACATGTTCTTTGAGAAAACAGACGGCATTGTTGTAATCAGCTAAATCACAAAGTACTTCTTCTATGGGCTCAAGTTTAGGCTCAACCGCATGCTTTCTGAGTTCTAAGTCGGTAATAAAAAAACCCTCGCCTTTAAGCAAGGTTTTTATCCATTTAGCATAGTCAGGCGTAGTTCCGACTACCAATACCTTAGATACCATAAGTACCAGTATCTTCTCTTTGCTCTTCGCTTACTTTTGTTTCCTGAGCTGTAAGAAGTTTTATCTCGTACAATGGCTTTGAAGTAAGATGAAAACGTTCTTTCCATCCGAAATCTCCGCACAAAAAGTCTATTTTCCCCATGCGGTTCTGGCAAGCCCACTCAATATGATGAAAATTAATAAGTTTTGCAATACCAGGGAACTCGGGATTTGTTCCCCCACAGAGAACAACATATTCAGAAGTGTACTGGGATGCAATATCTACAGCAGCTATTTCTCCGCCTATATCTACAGCTACTATTTTCAGCATTTTATTATCATGCAGCCACTTTAACAAAGATTGGAAAGAATTATAAAATCTTGGATCTTTAAAGTAAGAATCTTCTCCATGCGCAGCTAAATTCATTTCAAATAACGCATCAATATCTGACAGCTTGTTATATCTAATAGCAGCACCCATTTCATAAAATCTGGAAACTTCCTTGGATAAATTTTTTCTGGATTTACTTGAAAATTTCTGCAAATACCCATCAAATTTGTAATCAAATTCTCCAAGATAAAGATGATAGTTCGATTCGTCAAACGTAAGACTATTACTAAAATAAAGCGAATTAGCGCTCATATAGCGCATATGAGCCGGTCCCGGAATATTATCAATCAGAATCTGAAAAGCATTATTATCTGTAGCAAAGACCTTGTTTTGTTCAAGCCATGTTTTCCCATACCATGACTCTCCAGGAAAGAAAGAGTAGAAATTGGATTCTTCCATCCAGCTTAGCGGTAGTACCCCTTGTATATCCCCGTCATTTTCTAATATTATGAATATATTGTCTCTTTTGAAGGATTCAGAAAAGCAATTCCGAACATCCCATAAGTCAAAAACACTTGCTGTATCCCAATGTTTTTTCCATATACACGCACACTCTTCAACATCTTCTACAATTTTTAACTTGTACATTTTAGGTAAAAGCCCTCTTTCTGTTATCTGTGACAATATTTTGCTGATTACTATGAAACAGCTTAGCTTTTGGGAGCAGTATGCATGCCAATATATTTTAGAAATTGCTTTATTTGCATACAGCTGTTTATGGTTATAAATTTTTATCTGTTTATAAAAAGAGTTAATAACAAAGATGACTATTTCAGTATTTTCGTTCTCAATATTCTGATCCAGTAATTAAACTATAAGTCAAAATAATCACAATCATCAGTTAATAACAGATAAAAGTAGTAAAAAATTACTTGTATTTTTCAATAAAATCGGTATATATATACTGTTTTAAATCTAAATTAAAATTAGGATTATTTATAATGAAAATCAGACTATTCTTAGTTATAAAGGAACGAAAACTAGAAAAATACATTGAAAATTATTTCGAACTTCCGGATATAGAAGTAATATGCATGGGGCATTTAAAATCACCGTGGCAAAAACTTGTGAGAAGCTGCGGAGACGTAATAGTAATAAGTGAATCTTTTATCCCATTGTCGTTAGAATCTAGTATTTCATTATTAAATGCACTTCCCGAAATGCCGACAACAATACTGCTGCACAACAGAGATTCTTCAGAGGAACATGCAAAACTATTCGCATGTGGAGCAGATGTAGTATTATACACTGGTATACAGGATACAAGCATTGCTGAAGCAATATATACTGCTGTTGAATCAAGGAGAAAATTTTATCAACAAAATCAGATTGATTTTAAACTGAAAGCGTCTCCCAAACTTACGGATTTTGTATCAAACAATGAAAAAATGCGAATGTTTATGGATGAAGTTCAGCAAATAATACCCAATAACACACCGCTTTTAATATTAGGAGAAACTGGTGTAGGCAAGGAACACCTAGCAAAAACCATACACGCGGAAAGCCTGAGATCTAAAGGCCCATTTATACCTGTAAATATAGCAGGATTGCCGGAACAACTCCTGGAAAGTGAACTATTTGGCCATGAACAAGGCGCGTTTACAGGTGCAATAAGATCACGGAGAGGAGCTTTTGAATTGGCTCATAATGGAACTATTTTTCTTGACGAAATAGGAGAAATGCCTTTACACTTGCAAGCAAAACTTCTTAGGGTATTACAGGATTATGAACTAAGGCCAATCGGAGGAGAAAAAGCAATATGGGTAGATGTTCGCGTTATAGCCGCAACAAATAGGAACATAGAAGAAGAAGTAAATAAAGGCACATTCAGAAAAGATTTGTTTTACCGCTTAAATGTTGTAACTCTTACCATACCGCCATTAAGAGAACGGAGCGAAGATATACCACCATTAAGCAGGAATTTTATAGATTTCTACAGAAGAAAATATGCAAAAAAAATTTTTGGAATTTCAGATACTGCAATGAATGCTTTATGTTCATATGACTGGCCGGGAAATATCAGGGAGCTCATGAATGTATTGGAACGAACAGTAATTCTCTGCAAGGGTAACACCATTACATTGGATCATCTGCCAAAAAATTTTAGTGAAAATATTTCTAACATTTCTTTTATAGCAGGAGAAAAGCCAACATGTCCAGCAGAATGGGAGAACAAAACACTACCTGAAGTTTCGAATGAAATTCTTACTAAAACAGAAAAACTCTATATCGAAATGGTTCTTAGGAAAACTAAAGGCAAAGTGGGAGAAGCTGCAAAAATTGCCGGTATACATTCCAGAGGATTTTACAACAAAATGAAAATTCTAAATATACAAAAAGAGGCTTTCAAACAAAAGTAACCGTTCCTTTAATGATATTACACTTGATTATCTTTTTATGGAAGGTTTAATTATTATAGAAAGTTTATTTTATAAATACATATCAAAGATTTTATGTTTTAAGGAAAATTTGAAAGGATGCAGAATGAATATATTATCAAAAATGGTTAAATACTTTATAATATCTTCCGTGCTCATTTTACTGGCAGCTTGTACATCAACAAAGGACGATGCAGCAAAAGACACAACATTAACTCAGGCTAATGTGCAGTTAAATCTCAAAAAGGGTGAAACTTCCCAGGCCGATGTTCTTGGTGCTTTCGGTGCTCCTAATATCATTACAACTGATGGAGCGGGCGATGAGGTGTGGAGTTATCAGAAAAATTCAATGACAGCCACTTCTAGTGCTGATGGGTATTACGCAACAATTATTCTTGCTGGAATAAACTCTGGAAGTGGAAAATATAACCAGTCTACAAAGACAGCAACTTTAATCATAAAGTTCGACCAAAATAAAAAGGTTAAAGACTTTAAGTTTATGTCGGCAAACTTCTAGAATATAAATAGGAATTTTAAGTGCGTAAGACATATAAAATACTAATAATAACAGTTCTTTTTTGTTTGTTGTTTTCGGGATGTGAATTTTTTACTTCACCTTCGCAAATGACGAGTTTACAAATACAGTCTATACAGTCCAGAGAATTTGAAACACCTAAAAAAATAGCTTTTAATTCAGTAATGACTGTATTTCAGGACTTGGGATACATAGTAAATTCAGCAGAATATAATACGGGATTTATAACAGCTGAAAGCCCGAACAGCCAGGACTTTTTTAGCGGCAATCAAAAAATGAAAGCTACAGCTTTTATCGAAGAACTTGATAATAGTAATACGAAAATAAGATTAAATTTTGTCAAACATACAGAATATACTCAGCAGCATGGTGGAGTAATTACTAGAGATACAGCAATACAAACCCCTGAAACTTATCAGGACGCATTCACCAAAATACAGGAACAAATATTTATAAAAACTCCATTTAAAAATCCTAAATAGTTTTCAATCAAAGTCAGAAAGTTATTAGGATTTTTATAATTATGTTTCCACTAAATAGAGAACAAATAGAAAATCTAAACGAAGAGGATTTGGAAACCCTGTGTTATTTGGACTCAGAAGGGTTATTTCCGGGAATAAATGAGAATTTTGCAGAATATAAGACGAGACTTCTTAAAATCTATGACGATATAGCTCATATAAACTCCGAGATTAATACAAAAAAAGTTATTTGTATTGATAATAAAATCAAAATAAAAGCAGAAGATCAACTGTCTGAAGATAAATATATCAAACCAAATTTGGAGCTTACTCAGAAATATAGTTTCAGAATAAACTGGATCGCGGCTTTTTTTCACAGAAATGTGGGGCTATTGACCGGTGCGTATAATTTAACTTTCGAGTCAGAATTTTCATGCATATTGATCAGTAAAAAATTCAAATGTAAAGGTAGATGGTTGATTTATTCTTTACAAGAAATCATAACTCACGAATTATGCCATGCAGCAAGAGTCCCGATAAAAGATAAACACCTGGAGGAGTTTTTTGCTTATAGCTTATCCACTAGCCCAATAAGAAGAGAGCTTGGCAATTGCTTTAGAAACCCATTAGATTCATTCTTGTTGTTACTACCAATATTATTACTGTTTTTAGTTCAATCTTATAAAATATATTTCTTTAATGAACTAAACAGCGCTTTTTTTTGGATACTAATATTCGTTTATCCGTTATTCCTGGTTATAAGAAACAAGACAGCAGTAAGAATTTATAAAAAGGCAGAGAATTATTTGAATAAATCCGGGGTTTCGATTCAAGATATTCCAGCTATATTATTTAGGTGCAATTACGACGAAATCAAGAAAATAGCAGGATTTCACAGTGCCTCATCTGAATCAGAAGAATGGTTTTCTGAAAGAATCAACTCAGAAATTAGATGGAAAATAATATCAAAACGGTTTAAATTAAGGTAAAAAAGTTAGTCATAAATTATGAAGTGGCCTGAGGTGCAAAGGAATATAGGCACTAAAATCTTCTTTAATTAGACATTTTTAATCACCTTTTGCGATCATGTTTATTCGTGGCAAGGATTTGTTATGTCTTCATTAGTTATATTTGTCACTTTGGCTTTCAGCGGATTATCAACAATAGCTTTTATCATTGCTGTTGTTTTGGTCTTGTCTTACAAGAAAAAAGTTACTCTGCTTGAAACAAAACTTGTATCCAGTCTTAAAAAAAATATGGAAATAAGCAGTTTTGTAAATTTTTTTTCAGAAAAATTATGTAGCTACTCTACGAGTGAAACCATTTACACATCTATAGCAGAAAAAATAGCCGCGCTTATAGACGCTGAAAGCGTATGTATTTACAATTTGCATGAAAATAAATATTTTATACCAGTAGGATACACTGAAGCTTTTCCTCCTCTGAACATTTCAAAGGATTTTATTCTTAGCAAACCCAGGTTTTTGACAGATGCACTAAAACAAGAAAAAATAGAATTGGGAGAAGGTATTATTGGAAAAGTAGGCCTAAGCAAAAAAGCCGTATTATTAGGAAACAACGCATCAACACTTCTTTCTTCTGAAAAATCATTAGCTGTTATAACATCTCTCATGGCAGTACCTATGCTTATTAATGAACAGATAGTAGGAGTTATTTGCGCTATAAACAGTAAGACAACTTCTCAATTCACTGAATCGCAATTTACCATGTTTGATGCTGTTGCAAAGTTAGTTTCAATAATACACCAAATAATACAAGCTTTTTCAATCGCAGCAAAACAGGACAGACTTAACCAGGAAATTGAATTTACAAGATTATTACAAACATCTTTAATCCCCAAAGAATTTCCTATCTGGAAGCCTTTCGAAATACATGCTTTCACAAGATCTGCAAAAGAAGTAAATGGAGACTTTTATGATTTTGTAAAAATAGATGACAACAGGTTATTAGTTGTTCTTGGAGATGCTAGTGGAAAAGGAATTCCTGCATGTATGATGATGACAATGGCAAGAAGCTTTATCAGGGCAAATTCTCAACGGTTTACAAACCTGAGCAATTTAATGTCTGAACTGAACTCTAATCTTTACAGAGATACAAATGAAGGCAGATATGCAACCATTGCCTGCTGCTTATTGAATAAACAGGAAGAAACCGTAGAATTTACCAGAGCCGGGCATACAGAATTGATGGTGTACTCTTCTAAACAAAAAGTAAGAAGGCTAAGACCGCATGGTACTGCACTTGGATTATTACCAAACGAATTTACCGGGAATTTTGACTCGATTTCATTTTGTTTTAAACCATATTATACAATGCTGATGTTCTCTGACGGTATAATAGAGTCATTGAATAACAGGGGAGATGAGTTTGGAGTTGATAATCTGCAAAAAATATTTTATGAATCATGTTGTAAAAAAAATTCCCCAAGCAAAAGTACTGATAGAATATTAAGAGCTGTGGACGAGTTTTCAGGAGATAAAGAGCAATCTGATGATCAAACTATAGTCATAATAGGTCATGAAAAGTCTTTCATTTAACAAAATTACTTAGCAAGATTGCTTTAAAACTAAAAACCTTATGAAAATTATAATGTCCTTTACAAATAATTCAGATAATATTATTACCGGTCTTTTGCTTTTTGCAGGAGTAATGGTTTTCCCGCTTTTTTTTTAAATCCGTTTGCTTATTATAAAACAGTTCAGATGCTTTTTTCAGTATCTTCTGTTTCGATAATATGTTTTGCAATAGTACTGTTCAAAGCAAGAAAAGTAAGAGACCAATTGATAAAAAAACATTGGATTATTTTCATTTTTGCGTACCTATTTCTAGCGATTGGAATAATCCAATATTTCACATATAAGACTTATACACTAAACGAGTTGGGATTTTCGGTTATGTGGATTACCATTCCACTATTTGCTTATTTATACTCTGAACAACTGAAAAAACAGCTTCCAGCATATTTTTTCATATTTCTGATATTTGATCTTTTTATATCAACTCTACAAACAAACGAGATAGTAGGAATAGCAGGGAACCGCAATTGGCATGCTGTTTTTCTTATTATTTTGAATGCTTTTTCCATTTATTTTGTCTGGAGCATTTACAAACCTATCTCAGAGAAAATCGGGGGAAAAGTGTCAGGCTTTCTGATTTATATTATATTTGGTTCAACTGCAATATATTCACTATATATCATCGCTATGTGCAGGTGTAAGGCTGCATGGATGGCATTTATAGCTGCATCATTGCTTATGATGTTTCTTGAACTTTTTAAGAAAAACAGAAAAGCTTTTACTATAGTACTTATCTTTATAATGCTGCTGTTCGGTATGGTCTATGGAATAAACGAACTGAGCTACAAAAACTTGCCAGGAATATCAATAATTGTTCAAAAGGTACAGTCGGGAGACAAGGCAGTTATTCAAAAAGTAGACAGAACAGTAACAAGAGACGTCAGATTTCCTTTATGGGAAGGATGTATTGACATGATAATGAAATACCCTTGGTTCGGGGTGAGTACGGCAAGATTCGAAAGTGTTTTTGCAGAATTTCGGCCTATTGAATATTTTATGAAACCGGATAATGCAGTACGTTCAAATCATCCACATAATTCTTTTCTCTATATTGCTGCATGCTATGGAATTCCCGGATTTATTCTCTGGTTAATATTATGGGGATTGCCGATAATAATCTGTATATGGAAATATTACACACTTTCTCCAATCAGCAAAATAACTTTATTTTGTTATATCATTTTATTTTTACATGCTCTATTCGACCTGATATTTTTCGAATGGCCTACAGTGCTTTTCGGCGCAATTCTTTTGGGAATTCTGTGGGCAGAAATATGGAAAGGGAAAATAATTAACAATTATCAATTAACAATTAATAAGGAAAGACTGCCTTCAAAGATTATTTTCTTGGCTCTAAAGTTAGTGGCAATTTTAGTGCTGGTATTCAGTATAAAGATGGTTTATATCAATTTAATGAGCACCTACTATTTCAGAATGGGGGAAATGGCAGAATCGAATAGCAATAAGGAACAAGCACTTTACTATTATGACAAAGGAATAAAGCTGGATAAAGTTCCTCAATATGTCTATAGATGTGGAGCTTTGTCATTTCAGGAATTAACAAATCCTCAACTTGCGCTTTACTATTTTTTAATGTTCAAAAACATGTCAATAACCAATTATGCGCATAGCAATGGATTTATCAGTTTGGCATTAATTAAACTCCATAAACTAAAAGAATCTCTACCATATCTTCTAAAAGAGGTAATAATATATCCGCTTTTGGCAGGGTCCTGGTACAGACTCTATTGCATCCAAAAATATCTAGGACTTAATAATGCCGCGCAAATTTCGTATAACAGCATGCGGGAGGCTCTAAAGCAAAAAAATCTTCCGCCAAAAGCGCTCTATTTCCTATTGGAAAATCCGGATTATGACAGCCATCCCGACAGGATCCCTTATGATGTTCTTGCAAAGCTACAAGAGTAAAAAACAAAAACTACCAACTATAACCCGTAAACTATCAACTACTTTTGCGCATTTTTGAAACAAACATAGCGTCGCAATCAGCCATCCATGGATAAATCTGGAGCATGCCGTTTGTAGATTTTCCATTCAATGGGTTTACGAAACTTTCAAGAACAAATTCAGTATGGTACTTTAAGAATTCCATTACTATTTGGCCATTTTCCTCATTAAAAACAGAGCAAGTCGCGTATATAAGAATACCGCCTTTTCTAACCTCAGAAGAAACGTTTTCCAGTATTGAAGATTGAATTGATAAGAGCTCTTCTACTTCAAATGGTGTAAGTCGCCATCTTGCATCAGGATTTCTTCTCCAGGTACCTGAACATGAACATGGAGCATCAATAAGGACGCCGTCAAAGGATTCCGCTTTTTTATTTCTTACTGCTTTTCCATCCCATATTTTGTACTCAATGTTTGATTTTTCGTTTCTTCTGACACGTTTTTTTAAATCGTCAAGTTTGTATTTTCTTATGTCGCTTGCTACTACACGTCCTTTATTCTGCATTATACTAGATAACTGAAGACTCTTGCCGCCTGCACCGGCACAGCAATCCCACCATCTTTCCTCCGGTTTAGCTCCAGCTATAATTCCTATTGATTGGGAAGCAATATCCTGTATTTCAAAAAGACCATTTTTGAAAGATTCCAAGGAGTATAAATTTACCTTGGCGTTTTTTATACACAATGCATTTTTTATGGTTTTGCTTATGGAGTATTGAATTCCATTTTTATCAAATTCTCCAAACAATTCTTCAGTATTAGCAGTCTGAATTCTTATCCAAATCGGAGGTCTTGTCTGGTACCATTTTATTAATTTATTTTCATTAGAAGAAGTTTTCTTTATTTTTTTATGAGCCCAATCAGGAATCAGTGCTGAATGTGATAATTTTTTATTCACTCCAAAAAAACCTAATATCTTTGATGTTACATCTCCGCTTACGACATTCTGGTTATTCCGGCATAATGATTCCGGGACTTTTAATTCAGACTTCCAGTATGTCATGAGCAACTCTTCTATTGATCCGTCAAGAATTCCTGCGGCAAAAGCAATTTTTGATAATGTTTTACTAGTAAGAGTTAGAAAATCAGGTTGTGTTTCCAATGTATGTAAATAAATGATTTCCTTTAACCATCCATACCATCTAAAAACAGAAAACACTACCTCGTACATAATACGTCTGTCTCTTGAACCATACTTTCTATTATTTTTGAAGTAATAAGCGACAGCCTTATCTGCTTGATGATTCTCTTTGAGTACAGAATTAAGGGCAAATCTCAAAATGTCATAACAGGCAATTGCCTGAGATTTTACATGATCTTTAGACATAGAGTCGCTTGGGTTGTCCAGTCTTGTTTTAGAGATATTCCATGCAGGAGAAAAATCGAGTTATTTTTCTTTTACGCGTGCTATGTGTTCGGATAAGATTTTTGTACGTCTAGAAGTTTTTACCATTGTTATATAAAATATAATAATCCCTATCATAAAAATGCACAGATGTGTTATAGAATGATACGTAAATATTCCTATACCGTCAAGTTCGGATGCGCCTAGAAAGTCCATGAAAGTTATGAAAGGCATATAAAGTAAAATCCATAATGCAGATTTAATGTCCTCACTGAATCCTCTACACTTGTTTATTTTGTATTCATAATAAAGATAAATTAGAAGTCCTATGACAAGCGCTATTGTCATATATAGGGTTTTCGAAAATCCATAGTCCAATAACAGGAAAGAGATAGAAACAAAAGCCAGGAATGAAAATAGAGGAATAAAAGGAATACGTATTTTCCGTTGTAAATCTTGTGCATGTTTACGCAATCCCACAGCAGCTGCCGGCCCTCCGAGGAAGTTTATTATAAAACACATAGTCAGAATAGGTACTAGGCTTTGCCAGCTTGGGGCAAGCCATAGAACACCAATAGCTAAAACTAAAACCATGATCAGTGCATTTAAAGGTATAAAAGTATGTTTTGTAAGTTTTCCTATAAAGCCTGGAAGATGTTTTGTGGAATGAATTCCATATAAAGTTCTTGGTGCTAATCCCATCAGAATAACACCTGTGGTAGTTGGTGCTACCGCAGCATCGGAATACAAAAGAATTGCAAGAAAGTTTAACTCCAATATCGTAGCAAGCGTGGCATAAGGAGACTGTAGTGAAATATTTGCCCAATTCCCACCTATTTTTTCCATGGGATAAGCAGTGATAAATGAAAATTGCAAACAAGTGTAAATCAACATTGAAATTACCATTGAAAGAATAATAGCCAGAGGAATATCCCTTCCCGGACGTTTTGCTTCCCCGGCAAAGTTTACAGGAGCCTGAAAGCCCACAAATGCCGGAATTATCCCGCCCGCAGCAATTGCGGTCCAGACGCTAAACCAACCGTAAGGAGCTATTGTTCCATGATAGGCTGTAAAATTCCCAAATTTTACGCTTGAAAACATATAGATTAGCGGTAAAAAAACGGCCAGAATAATTACGATAAATTTAAACAGTCCAAGCCCCTTTATCGAATTCATGAGGAGCTTTACAGAAAAAGCGTTTATAAGGAATAAACCAATGACAAGGAGTGAAGCAAAAATCAGGCCTTCTGTTGAAAGTTTACTTAGCTCTGTATTATAAAGTACACCAGCCCAGGTAAATGGCCATGAACTTGCATATTGAGTAACAGCGATAGCTTCAATACTTATAGCAAGGACAAGAGCCAAGACCCCTGCCCAGTCAGCAATAAATGCCGCTAGATCCCCGTGCGAGTATTGCATATAGCGACCAACACCTCCCATTGTTGGAAAGCACGGCGCTACTTCGGCAACCGTCATGGCAACAAACCCCATAATCATAGCACCAATCGGCCATGCAAACACTGCAGCCGGTCCCGCAACTTTTGCAGCAAAGCCTACACCAACAAGCCACATTGATCCTACCTGCATTAAAACAGCTGACAAGGTAAGAGCAACAAGTCCGACAGTTCTTTTCTTATTCATTGTCATAACAGATACATCATCATAATAAAAATGTACATTTAACAAAAACAACTAATCTATTACAAAAGAATGCCTTCTGCTATTTTCATTGTAAAGAAAAATCATTTTTTTATTTTCTTTAAATTTTTGAATTATTAAGTTAAGTAGTTGCTATTACTTCAATTTCCACCAGTGCATCTTTGGGCAAACGTGCAGCTTGTACACAGCTTCGTGCAGGGAAAACACCTTTAAAAAATTGCGCATAAATCTCATTCATCTTTGCAAAATCATTCATGTCTTTGAGAAAAATAAGTACCTTTGTAACATTTTCCATACTAGTTCCGGCAGCTTCTAAAATAGCCTTAACATTTTCAAGAGATTGTCTTGTTTGCGCTTCTATACCGTCGAGGATTTGTCCTGTCGTAGGATTTATAGGCAGCTGCCCTGATGTGAATACTAGTTTGTTAGATTTTATTCCTTGTGAGTACGGGCCTATAGCGGCAGGAGCTTTGGTTGACGTTATTTGTTCTTTTTTCAAGTTCTTCTACTATTCTTACGGCTTGAGAAGTGGTTTCTTCAACAGCTTCTGCGAAAAATGAAATCCATTTCTCCCAAGTCCCATTAATACGAGTTTTTTGTAACTTACTATTTCTTATTTTACTTTTTAAAATAGTGTCATTGGTTATTTTACTTTAGCACATTAAGTTAAAATAACAAGTTAACCAAAATAATAAAAGCTGCTTTCAACCAAGTTCTTTGGCAAATTAATTAAAAGTAATTACGCTTGGATCATAATCATCTGGGGGAGTGAAGCCGAGCAGTTCCATACAAGTTGCAGCAACTGAACTTATGCCAAGTCTTTCTTTTAGTTCTCTCTTATATTCGCCTTTTGATTCAGGATCATATATAATGAAAGGAACCGGATTTAGCGAATGACTCGTTTTTGCTTCAATGTTGCCATTTTTGTCTTTTAAAAGATTGCCTTTCTTATTACGTTGATACATGTCATCACAGTTGCCATGGTCAGCGGTTAATATAAGTATTCCCCCCATTTTTTTTACCGTAGTGGCAAGCCTTTTTATGCCGATATCCACGGATTCTACGGCAACTATTGTAGACTGATAGATGCCGGTATGTCCGACCATATCGCCATTGGGATAATTGAGTCTTATAAAATCGTACTTTCCACTTTCAATTGCTTTTACGACTGCATCTGTAATTTCTGCTGATTTCATCCATGGCCGCTGTTCGAACGGGACAATATCAGATATTATTTCTACATAATCTTCAAGTGACTCATCAAACTTGCCAGTTCTGTTGCCATTATAAAAATATGTTACATGTCCATATTTTTGAGTTTCACTTATAGCCATGATTTTCACACCTGATGCGCAGAGGTATTCGCCTGAAGTTCTTTCGATTGCCGGGGGATTGACAAGGTACTTTTTCGGGACTTTCAAGTCGCCATCATATTCCATCATTCCTGCGTAAAATACTTTCGAGCGTGGTGACCTGTCAAATTTATTAAAATCATCCTCTTCAAAAGCAGCTGTAATTTCGAGAGCTCTGTCTCCTCTGAAATTGAAAAATATTACCGAATCGCCGTCTTGAATTTTTCCTGCCGGATTTCCTGTGTCATCCTGAATTACGAATCCTGGTAAATCCTGATCTATAGCCTTTGTTTCTTTTCTGAGAGTTTCGATAGCTTCTTTTGCTGATTTAAAAGGGCGACCAATTCCGTGCACATGGATGTTCCAGCCTTTACGAACCATGTCCCAGTTTGCGCCGTATCTGTCCATGGTTATCTGCATTCTCCCCCCGCCTGAAGCAATTCTGGCGTCACAACCATTATCTCTGAGGTTTTTTAAG
>Ga0233425_10001067_pt1 | contig 64831 bp, 41 predicted proteins | sample Watercolumn_Towu_2_FD_181712 | JGI IMG/M metagenome (GOLD analysis project Ga0233425, IMG submission 181712) | Freshwater microbial communities from Lake Towuti, South Sulawesi, Indonesia - Watercolumn_Towuti2014_140_MG | ecosystem: Environmental > Aquatic > Freshwater > Lake | place...
TTCCGATGAAGTGATAGATGGGCTAAATCTTGAATACCACGCTGTTTGTCCGCAGTGGAACTACACCATTCGCCCACGCCTGACGACAACACTCAACTGATTCGGGAAGTTATTTTTTTACGAACCCATAGCGCACGATTGATTTTCCCATCCCAATTCGCGTGCCGTCGGTCGCAACAACGCGAATGCCAACCGCTTTTTTGCCAACCGTTTGACCATTGATTGCAGTCAATAATATATAGTAACTGACATTCACGCTCAAACTACAAAGAGCATTCACGCAAGAAAGAACTAGAATCCCCGTATCTGACGAGTTACCGGAACCACTTGAAGCCGCAGACAAAACCATTGTCACTAGATTTAATGGGATATTCACAATCCACATTATCACCGTATCAATCAGATACGCGCCAAAGCGACTCCAACCCGACGCGTACGTAACACTCGGCGTTGACGTGTACGGCACAGACGGCGCGCGCGGTGGCGCAGAAATCGGCATCGAAGGCGCGGCGATTTGCGGACTCGCGGTCGCGGTGTGCGTGAGCGCTTGCGGACGCGAGGGCGTGCGAACCGGCGCGGGCGCGGGCGCGGTGAGCGCGTCGCGAAACGCGCGCGCGGTTTGAAAACGTTGATTCGCGTCAATCGCCAGCGCGCGCAAAATCGCTTGCTCGACCGCGGGGCGGATCGTAATCCCGCGTTGCGAGGGTGGCACGAGCGGTTGCAAACCGGACGCGATCTCGGTCGCTTCCGGCGGCGGCGCACCGGTCAGCATAAAGTACATCGTCGCGGCGAGCGCGTACACATCCGTGCGCGCGTCCGTCGTCATCCCGCGTCCGTACTGTTCGAGCGGCGCGTAACCGGGTGTGCCGGCGCGCGCGCCGGTCTGCGTGTGTTGGTGCGGCGTGTGTGCAACTTTGGCGATGCCAAAATCCACCAACACGATTTTTCCATCGGGACGCAATTTGATGTTCGGCGGTTTGATATCGCGATGAATGATCGGCGGCTGTTGCGTGTGCAAGTACTCGAGCGCGTGGAGCGCATCGGTCGCCCACCGCACGACTTCACTTTCGGTGATGCGCCCGCGTTGTTGGACGATCTCTTCCAGGTTTTGCCCCGCGATCAAATCCATCACCAGGTATTGCCTGCCGCTTGCTTCGATGAAATAATCGGTAACGCGTGGCAACGCGGGATGATTCAAGCGCGCGAGGATCGCGGCTTCAACTTGAAACTGGGTTTGCGCGACGGGCGCGGTGTTGAAATTTTCTTTCACCGCGACAAGCAAGCCGGTGAGGCGCGTGTCCCACGCCTCGTAGACCGCGCCCATCCCGCCTTGTCCCAGCAAGCGATTGATGCAGTAACGATTTTGCAATGTATAATTTTGCGGCAGGATTGGATTTGTTGGGTACAATCAACCTCCCAATTCGCGTTCCCGATAAACAACGCACGCCGTAGCGTCGCAATCCGATCGCGCGCGATAACAGAACGACATCCGTCCGACGGAACGGCGTCCGTCCGCTACATCCGAAACACCAAGCGCACATTTCCCAATCGCACGAGCGAACCATCGCGGAGCGCGTTCGTTTCAATTTGACGTTCGCTCGCCGGGTCGCCGTTGAACGCGACATACGTGCCGTTCGTACTGTGCTGATCGCGAATCGAATACGTCACGCCATCCCACCCGATTTCCGCGTGATGGCGCGAGATCGTCGGATCGTTGAGCGTAATGTCATTGGCCGCGTCCGCGCCGAGCGTCGTCGGCGCGTGACGAATTTCAAATTCGCGTTCGAGCGCGTACGCGTTCGGCGCGCGCGCAACAAACCGAAACAGCGCGCCGGCGAATTGTACGAGCGCGTTCGGTTGCAGAATTTTGCGCGAGCAAGGTTGCAGATCGCTCACGAGCCCGCGCAAACTGACCCAGGTTTCGCCGCCGCTCAAATCATCCACCGCGTACGTGTCGCCGACGCGTTCCAGGCGCGCGTGTTTCAACACGATGCCGCGTTCGAGGATGACCAGGTCATTGTCCACCGCTTGACCGATCGAAATCAGCGGCGCGGCGAGCGGAAACACAAACACCAAGCGCGCGGGAGTTAATAGCGTTTCTGCCATAACTGGTGATTGCGGAGGGGCGAAACATTTTGCGCGATGGCGCGCAATGTTTCGCCCCTACCGAATCTCAGCTCGTGTAGAACGTCAATTGCAATGTGCCGATCGTCAGCGCGTCGCCGTTATTGATCGGCGTGCGTTGCCCGGCGGGAATTTGCGTACCGCGTACGCGCGTTCCGTTCGTCGAATTTAAATCTTCGATCATCCACGCGCCTTGATAGATCAGCCGCGCGTGTTTGCGCGACACGCCGGTTTGCGGCGACGCGCCGTACGGCGTCAAGTCCACATCCGGGAACACATTGCTCGCGACATCGCCGCGTCCCAGGATCACTTCGGCTTTTTGCGGCACGCTGATCGATTGACCGCCGACCATCAAACGCGCGGGCATCGGTGGCGGTGCGCCAACTGCCAGTTGTTGCGGCGCGAATTGCTGAGGCGGAAATTGTTGTGCCGGCGGCGTGAATTGTGGTGGTGGTGGAGTGAATTGTTGCGGCGGTGGCGTCATCGGAGGCGCGCCTGCGCCACCGACTGGCAATTGCGCGCCGCAGTTGTCACAGAACGCGGTGCCGGGGACGAACGGAGTTCCACAATTCGGACAAGTGTTGCCGCCGCCCATCGGAGCACCTGGAGGCGGAAATTGTTGCTGGGGTGCCGGGGCAAATCCGCCGCCACCTGCCGGCGCGCCGGAAAGCGTCGCGCCGCATTGATCGCAAAAGGTTGCACCCGGCTGAACGGGCTGATGACAATTAGGGCACATAACTCATTCTCCTTTTTAAAATGTTAGGCAATTTTCCAAATTGCCATACCAGGACAAATTTGAAATTTGCCCAACGCTAACCCAGGCGGATGGTTTTGCCGCCTTTGAATTGAATCGTCTTTTGACCATCCTCGGACATTTGACCGCTTTGCTCCAGACGATCGGCTTCGATCCGCATCGTTTTCGCAAGTTCGGATTCGCCTTGCCCCAGCAACATCGTCGCGGCTTGACGCAGTTTTTGCGTCGCGCCGGCGCGGTCGCCGGCTTGCGCGTCTTGCAACGCGCGCGTTTGCAATTTGAACGCGGTAACGCGTTCGACGATGTTCATCACACGCGGATTGACCATTTGCGCGAACGCGGGATTGGAGGTGTAACTGATCACCACATCGGCGCGCGCGTGTTCGCCGGTGATGCCGCTCACCGGCACATCGTACATTACATCGGCTTGCGCGATCCGAAAACGTCCATCGGTGCGCGGCGGCAAAAGCAGTTCGACCAGAATGCCCTGCCCTTGATCCTTAATCAACTCACCGAGCGTTACTTGGACATCGCGATCCGAAAGCGGACGCACGCCGAGATCGCTAATCATCGGCGCGACGCGCCACACTTTGCGCGGTTGAATATCTTTCATCAAACGCAAAATGAGCGTCGCGTTTTGCACGATCGCCCCTTGCCCTTGCTGAACCTGATCCTGGAAATAGGATGTGATCTGTTGCGGGTCGGCGATGTAATCCGCCCTGCCTTGCGCGCGTTGTGCGACATCATCCAACAGCGCGCTATTCCAATCCGTGCCGAGCCCGAGTGCGATGATCGAAACGCCTTCACGCGCGGCATTGTCCGCTTCACGCGCGCAATCCGGCTCGTTTTCGGTTTGACCATCCGTCAGCATGACCAACCGATTGACGCGTTGCGCGCTCAGATTGCGCCGCACCTGGTTCAAGCCCTCGCGCATCGCCAGAGCCATTTGTGTGCCGCCGCTCGCGTTCAGCCGATCCACCTCGCGTTTGAGCCGGTTCTTGTCGCTCGCGGTCTGGCTCGCGCACAACACTTTGGGTGTGCTATCAAACGCGACAATCGAAACCACGTCATTGGATTGAAACAGATCAAGCGCGCAGTTGACCGCTTGCCGCAGTTGATCAATTTTGTTATCGTCGTCCATCGAGCCGCTCTTGTCCAACACAAAACAAAAGTTGAGCGGCATTTTCACGTTCGCCATCGCTTGGGTCGTCATCATTTCGAGCAGAACGTACGCGAGTTGCGGTTGCACCAACACCGGCACGTTATCGCGATGGGTCGAACAAGTTAATTGCACTTCACCCGGCATATTCATCCCCTTTCGTTGCCGCGCGACGCGCGGCGTTAAAAAATCTGGACCAGCACGACGGTGATATTATCTTCACCTCCTTGTTCATTGGCGACGCGCACCAGCTCCGCGCAACATGTGGTCGGATCGGCCAGGCGCGCGAGAATTTCTTTCATCTGCGGCGAACGCACCATTTCCCACAAGCCGTCCGAACACACCAGCACGCGATCACCCGGGATCAAATCCACCGGGTCAAACACATCTACGCTCACATCGCTTTTTTGACCGAGCGCACGAAAAACTTCATTGCGTTGCGAATGATCGTACACGCCATCCGGCTCCAACAACCCGGCGCGCACCAAACTCGCGACGAGCGAGTGATCCCAGGTCAGCGGATACAACTCGCCGCCGCGCGCGAGATAGGTGCGACTGTCGCCCACATTCGCGGTGTACACCTGGCGATTGAGAATCAATGCGCCCGTGAACGTCGCGCCCATAGTGTTGCCCTGCCCTTGTCCGGCGGTGTAAATTTTTTCGTTCGCGGCTTTGACCCAGTTATGGAACAACCCGCGCACGATTTCCGGGCTTGCGCCATTTTGCAATTGCGCCCATTCGGCGGCGGCGCATTGCTTGAGTTCGTCAATCGCGATTTGGCTCGCGACCTCGCCCGCGGCGTGTCCACCCATTCCATCCGCGACGATAAACAAGCCGCTCGTCGCGTCCATCGGCAACACGAGATAATTGTCCTCGTTGTGATCGCGTTGGCGACCGGTGTCCGTGAGCGCGGCGAATGTGATCGCTGGCGGAGTGGTCAGTTTGACGGTCTTGGCGCGTTCGATCTGCGGTTGCCAAAGTCGCCGCGTGACATCCGACGGCATTTCTGTCGGCGGCATCAATTGGTTGAAAATTTCCGTGAGATTTTTTAGATTCGTCGGCGGATGTTTGAGCAAGTTTGGCAAGACCGTTTTGAAATACTGATAATCGGCTTGGACTGCATCAATTAAATGTTTGATTGATTTCCCGGTCAGGAAATGCAAGAACGTTCGAATGATCAACAACACATCTTCGCGGATGCGCGAATTTTCATCCCGGACACTGCCCGGCATTTTGGCGAGTATACGATAATCAAAAAAATACAAGTGATCGTCGGCGTCCAACAAAAACGCTTTTTGAAATCGCTTGAGCGCATCACCTTCGCCGCCCAATTCAAAAGTGAATTTGTGCTTGTGCAAATAATCCACAATCATGGTCAACTGCAAGCCGACATTGAGCGCGCGTTTTGAAGCCAGCGGCGCGGCAATCAGATCGAGCGGTTCGCCCGGCGGACACTCGACGATCAGAAATTGCGCGTGGCGTTCATCTTCCAATTGTCCCATAAAGCGCAAAATGTTTTTGTGCAGTTTCATCGCGCTGATCTTGGGCAAGGTCTCGCGCGACCGTTTGCGCGCGGTTTCAATCGCGAGGTAATTCACCCGTACGCCTTTTGCGCCCGGCGCGTCCACGGGCGTAACGATGTAGACATTATCATCCTTACGCAATAATCGTTCGACGCGATAGGGGCCGATCGTCTTTGCCGCCATTTTTTGGGTTTGCATTCCGCCGGTGTGCGCGAGCGGCGTTCCGCTGGCGACCGCCACCGGCGGTTGAATCGGCGCGCGACAATGCGAACAAAAACGCGCATTCGCGCGGACAAGCGTATTACATTTTGAACAATTGATCACACAGACCTCTCTTTGCACATCCCGCGTTTACGGCGACACTGGTGCCGCGCGCCGAGATTGCGTCAAGGCATTTTCAAACTCGCGTTCGAAATCGTGAATGGTTTGCAGGCGCGTTTGCGGATTCGGATCAATCGCGCGATTGAGCATCTCCGCGACCTGGCGCGGCACAGCAGGATGAATGTCGCTGGCAAGCGGCAATCGAAACGCCGTCGGCGATGTTGTTGGATCATAGTGGGTGAGCAATTGATGGATGGTCACGCCCAGTGCGTACACATCGGCGGCAGGTGTAACCTCGCCACTGCGCCACTGTTCGGGCGGCGCGTATCCTTGCGTGCCGCTCGCCGCATCCTGCACACTGCCGTTCAACGTAGTCGTCGTGCGCTTGAACCGCGCGATGCCAAAGTCAATCAGTTTCAGATGATTGTACGCGTTCCGCATGATGTTGCCCGGCTTGATATCGCGGTAAATGATCAACGGATTCTGTTGATGCAAATATTTTATTACGCCCATCAATTGGCGCGCCCAATTCACGACTTCGTTCAGATTGAACGGCGCGCTACGCTGGCGCAACAACGCGTCGAGCGTATCGCCTTCGATAAAATCCATCACCAAATAATGTTTCGCATCGTATTCAAAGCAATCAATCACGCGCGGCAAGCTCGGATGATCGAGATGCGCGAGCATCGCGGCTTCGCGCTGAAACATTTTGATCGCGTCGTGCAATTGATCTGGCGGCACACTGCTCTCGCTCATTTCTTTGAGCGCCCAGGGTTTGTCGCGTTGCAATGCCGGGTCTTTGAGGTGCATATCGTAAACGAGATAGACTGCGCCCATTCCGCCGCGCGCAATTGTCTTTTGAATGAGAAAGCGATCCGCGAGCAATGTGCCTTGACCTAGATTGCCCGTGCCCGGCTTCGGGCTGACCGCAATCGTTTTGCCGCATTTGCTACAAAATTTCGCGCCGACCCGGTTCTCCGCGTTACAAGCCGGGCAGGATTGCATGCCCGCCGCGGTTGCCGGGGATCCCGGCGCGGCTGGCGGCGGCGCGCCCATTGCCGGCGCCAGCATCGCGCCAGTCGCGGACACCAACGGCAACGGTTTGCCGCACCCGCCACAAAATTTTGCGCCGTCGCGATTAGACGCGCGACAGAATGAACAAGCCATCGCAGTTATACACTCTCACAATCATTTTATGCCGAAGAATTTTTTCAACCGCTGTATCATCGCAGGTTGTTGGGGCACTGGTAGCGGTGGTGGCGGCACAGAGATATTATCCGGATTTTGATTTGGAAAAGCCAACGGTGGCAATCCTAGATTTTGATCTGGTACAGGCGGCAATGGTGGCAGTGGGCTGGGTATTTGGGTACGCACTCGCTCGAGCCGCGCTTGAAGCTGTTGTGCATCGTCCGAATTTTCTAGTGCGACATTCAACGCGCGTTGCAGTAACTCGGCGGCACGCGTGTAATCGCCCTGGCGTTCCAAAAACGCGGCGAACTCTTGCAAGATCAGCCAACTCGTTTGATCCTTCGCCAAAGCATTTTCAAACGCGTCACGCGCCGCGTTGAGAGTATCCAGTTGTTGCGCCAAATAAACCGCAAAAGCCAGCTCGGCTTCAGCGCGCTCAAAACGCGTTTGACGTTCGCGAATTTCTTCCGCTTGGGCAACAACGCGCGGATCATCTGGAGCGCCAAGCACCGCGGACTGGATTTGTATAAACGCTTTGTGATACAATTGCCGGCTCGCCAGCAACGCGGCGTATTCGCGGCGCGCGATTACATCATCGGGATTCAAACGGATCGCTTGTTGCATATAGTCTTCGGCGCGTCCCGGCTGGCGATTGTGTCGTAACGCGACAGCGTATTCGCGCATCACCAACACGTCTTCGGGATTCGCTTGGATGAGTTGCTCAAACTGCGGCAATACCGGACTCGCCGGGTCCAATCGCGCGGCGGCGATCAGGCGTAGAACCTGCAAACGCGGGTTGTCGGGATGCGCGCCCAGTGCGCTGTCCAGATATGTTTGCGCTTCGTGGTAACGTTCCTGCGCGAATAACCAACGCGCGTATTGATCCACTAACTCTTCATCCTGAGGGTTGATCGTCAACGCCGCGTTGAAAAATTGCTCGGCTTGCGGCGCGCGCCCTTGCTGAGATAGCCACAAGGCATAACGACGATTCACCGCAAAATGATGTGGCGCGAGCGTTAACGCCGCGCGCAAATGCGCTTCGGCTTGTGCGGGATCATCGCACAATTCCAGTTCAACAAAAGCGAGATGCGCCTCCACACTTTCGGCGAGTGCATTCGCGTGTTCCAAACATTCGCGTTGCACCAGCACGTCCGATTCCATGCGCGCGCGCGCGACGAGATCGGCGGCTAGGCGTTTGCGCGGCTCGATTTCGGCATTCAGAGATTCCAACGCGCGCTGAAATTCCTCGTTCGCCGGTTCCAGTTCGTATGCGCGCCGCAACGCGGTCTCGGCTTGAAAGAGCGACCCGCCGCGCCGCAGAATCTGAGATTGAACATAATGCGCCAACGCACATTCGGGCGCAATCGTTAATGCTTGCCGCGCCAACTCTTCGGCTTCGACAAGATCGCCGTCTTCTTCGAGTTTCAGTTTCGCAAGCGCGGCGTATTTGCGCGCTTCGATCGCGCGATCGGTGCGCGCCTTGAACGCGTGCGTGCGCGTTTGCAACACGCGATCCTCCGGCGCGAGCTCCACCGCGCGTTCGAGTATGCCCAGGGCTTCACGATCGCGCCCGCACTGCTCCAAAACATTCGCATACTCGCTCAACCAAAGCACATTGTTCGGCTCGCCGTGCAATGCCGCGCGATAATACTCTTCTCCCGCGTCCCAGTCCGCAAGCGCGGTGCACACCTGCGCCAGGTTCGCGGCGACGTGGGGATGGCGCGTCGATTCGCGCAACCGTTGTTCGTAGACCAAGCGCGCGTCAAGATAATGCCCTTGAAACGCGCGTAGTAATGCGCGGATATAATGCAAAGCAATGCTATTCGGATCGCCGTTCAACGCTTGTTCCAACCACCGTGCGGCTTGACCGATATCTATCGCGAATGCGTATTCCGCTTCGCGCTGGGCGGCGCGCCAATCCGCCTGGTTTGCCAAAAAGACGGCATATTCCATTTTGAAATCTGGATTTGCCGGCTCCATCGCAATGACTTGGGCGTACAATTCGCGCGCGGACTCGAGCTGGTTTTGGTGCGCGCGCCAGCGCGCCAGCGCAAGCCGTTTAAGCGCGGTGGTTGGATCAACACTTTGGGCTGATGGCAAATTATCTACTGAAACCAAATCAGGTGTCATTCACTCCTCCTCACAACGCCGGAATCTGCGTGCCGCAATTGCCGCAGAAACGTTTTTTAAAGTCAAGCATTTTGCCACATTCTTTGCCGTCTTTCTTGCCGGCACAAAATAGTTGCAATTGACATTTGGAACAAAACTTGGCGATTTCCCGAAGCGTCGTACCGCAACGTGGGCACATTCGCGCCGGTGTGTCACGAATTTGGATTTGCACATCGTCACACGCTTTTTGCAAACGCGCGTCGTTAGGGTACACACGCATCGCATCCTGTAAAACTGTCAGCGCTTGTTGAAACTGTCTGGCATCATTCAAGCCACGCGCGTCATTGAGCGTCTGTTCCACTTGGGCTTGGCGCAAGATGAGTTCGTTCTGCAACGCGGAGATTTCCGAATCTTTCGGCGCGAGTTCACGCGCGCGCGTGAGTGAGGACAGTGCGGACGCCAGATCGGTATCCGCCGCGGCGCGCGCTTGAGTAAGCAGTTCGCGCGCCGCACGTTGCCGAGTGAACTTGTCGCGCAGTTGCCGCGGGGTGCGGCTGGTCTCGTCAAGTTGGATCGCGCGTTCGAGCAATTCAAAAGCGCGATCAAAATTGTCCACGGCAAAGTGGCGTTCCGCCTCCTGGCAGAGTTGCTGAATAACTTTGAATTTGTTGCGTTTCTCTTCGAGCGCATCGAGCCGTTCGCGAATTTCCGTGTCGCCGGGAAGCAAGTCTTCAGCCGCGCGGAGTTGCGCAATCGCGCCATCGTAATCTTCCTCCTCCGCGCGGCGTTCGGCTTCGGCAAAATAACCGAGAATTTCTTGCCGCCGCTGTTCATTGACGAGAACCTGCGCTCTGAGCATTTCACCGTACTGCTCAAGCAATTTTCGCGTTTCGGGGTCGTCGGGCGATGCGAAACTTTCCAATTCTTGAATGGCTTCAGCATATCGTTGCGTTTTGAACAAAAACCGCGCGTACTCGCGTCGAATCATCCAGTCGGCAGGCAACAACTGCTTGGCTTCGGCAAACAATCCCTCGGCGACCGCTAGCCGCTTCCGATTGGCTTCGGACCACGCCAAGCGGATCAACGCCTGCACCTGTTTGATTTTTTTGATGCGCTCAATGGCTTGCTTGACATCACTCACCGCCGGATCGTCAGGTGCGAGCGTGCGTGCGCGCACCCAATGGTCTTCCCCGCGCGCGTCATCACCTTGCCAAACCAATGTTTGCGCGAGTCCGAGCAAACTGCCAACATGTGCGGGCTTGTGGCACAGAACCATTTCGAAAATCTGTCGCGCCGTCGCGAGATTTTCTTCGCCTAATTCAAGCGAGCCGGTAAGCCAGGCGATTGCATCGTTGCTGGGTTCGCTGTCACGCGCCGCTTGAAGAATTGTCCGCGTCTGTGCGGCATCGTGCATCAATGCTGTCTTGAACTTGGAGCTGGCATCGCGCCAACGCGCCATTTCCGCGAGCAAGATCGCGTGCCACACCAACGCAACGGTTGCGTGAGATTCACGGTCGAGCGCTTGCATGAACAAGGCATCGGCATCGGCATAACGCGATTCCCACCGCGCTAACAATGCGCCTTCGACGAACGATTGGGCATCTGCGCGCTCATCATTTTGAATGTCCATAGGTAGCCCTCTTTCTGATTATGCGGCGGCTGGCGCGGCAATAACTAACTCGAGCTCTGCCGCTTGGTGGTTGATCGTTTCATCGTACGGATCAAGTTGCTGAATAGCTTTGAGACACGCGAGCGCATCCGGCGAACGTCCTTGTGCGATCAGGAAACGCGCATAATCCTGTAAGATACGAATATCATCTGGACATTTCTGTCGCGCTGCACAGAACAAAGATTCGGCTTCGCCGGGATCGGTGTTTTCTTTTTGGCGCGCGTCCATCCACACCAGTTCGGCATCACGGATTTGCGCGCGTTTCGCGTTCACCAGATCGAGTTGTTCTTGATACCGCGCGAGATCCGCATCTAATTGTTGACCGCGCGCCAACTCAATCGCTTGCATCATTTGCGCCTTTGCCGGATCGTAGCGATGCCGGCGGATCAACAGCTCGCCCAATAAGCCGTGCGCTTCCGCGAGGTTAGGGTTGTGCTCGAGTGCGCGCTTGAGCGCGGCTTCGGCTTGCGGCATTTTGCCCTGGTCCGCTAAAATCTCCACATACGGTTTCAATGCGTCAATGTATGCCGGTTGCACTTGCAATGCCAAGTCAAATTGTGCAACCGCTTGGTCAAATTGCTGGAGACTGCACAACAAATAACCATACGCGCAATAGCCCTCGGGTTGACCTTGCATTTGCGGCAAGAGTTTGCGGTAATGTTCTTCGGCGGCGTCAGGATCGAACCGCGCCAGGCGAATGATATATTCACTGGCTGGAATGGCATACCCGGTTTTTTCGAGCAGTTGGGCATAACGATCCAACGTTTGTGCATGGTCGGGCATAATCGCAAGCGCTTTCTCGTACGACTTGCCCGCCTCTGTTACATTGCCCATCTGCGCTTCCATCCATCCCAACGCCATTTCGCGCGATGCTAAATCGTACAATGCGATTCGGGATTCGGCGGCGGCGCAGATCGCTGTGATGCGCGGGTTGGTTGGTTCGAGCTTCTGCGCCTCGCGATAAAACTCTTTAGCTTTATCATACTTGCCTTTGCGCGCGAAAAGTTCGGCATACCGCGCGCAGATCATCGCGCTCTTCTTCACGGTTTCGAGATGGTCGCCCAATAAAGTTTGCGCCTCGGTGGAACGATTCGCCTGGATCAACACATCAGTCAACAATTCCAGAGTTTCCACATTCCCCGGTACGCGCGCGAGCGAACGCCGCAAAACGGACTCGGCATCCGCCACACGTTGCAAGCGGATCATTACGCGCGCCAAGCCATTTAGCGTTTCAACGTTTTCGCCGCGCGCATCCAGAATGGCTCGAAAATGCGCTTCGGCTTCTTCGGGCGCTTGGTCTGCGACCATTCCCCACAAACGTTCCGCGTCGCTAAACCGTTTCTCTTCCTCCAAAAATGTGGCATACGCTTTGAGCGTGGGCAAATGTTGACCATCAAATTCAAGCGCTTGCTCAAACAGTTCTTCGGCTTCGTCTTTCAAGCCATCACGAATTTTCATCTTGGCAAGCGCCATATGACGCAACGCGGCTTGGAAAGCGAGCATCGCCGATTGCAATTCATCGCGCAGGGCGAGCGTGGAAGCATCATTCGGACTCAACACCAACGCGCGTTTGAGGTGGTATTCGACCTCATCGTAACGCCGTTGCCGCGCGAGCAAACGCGCGTATTCGCGATGCAACAATCCATCATCCACCCCCGCGTCAAACGCATCGTGGAGTTGTTTGAGCGCGTCTTTTTCACGATCCAGCGCGAGAAGGACCGCCACATATTCACCGATCCATTCCGCGCGCGTCGGTTCGAGCTGGAGAGCATGCGCCAAAAATGGTTCCGCTTGGGCGGGGTGATTGCATTTAGCATAAACGATTCCGCGCAGTGCCAAGCTCATCGCGGTCGTATCGTTAGATCGTTTTGCAAAGCACGCTTCCATCCCAGCCAAATCCAAACCGGCAAGCGTGATCAAGTACGGTTGGGCTTGCACATAGAGATCGCGATCCAGTAACAACATACTGTACGCTTTGAGCGTCGCAATATGGTGCGGCGAACGCGCGAGCGCTTGTTGGAATGCCTCTTCAGCGGCAATCGGATCCGGCGGATCCTGTTCTAGTTTGAACACGCCTAGTGCCCAATAGCCCTCGGCTTCGGAGGTCAATTCCGGCTCAACCTGATCAGGAGTCGGTTCCGGCGGCGGAGGTTCCGGTACCGGTGTCGGCGAAAATTCAACTGGTGCGCGCGCCGTTTGGATCGCTGGTGCTGGTGTCGGCGGCGCAGGCACCGGCGCGGGAGGCACGGGTTGCCACACGGCGAGCATTTTCGAGTGCGCCTCTTGGATATTTATCGCGTTGGGCGCAAACTGCAATGCTTGACGATAGTGCGCGTCGGCTTGGGAGTAATCTTGACGCTCTTGAAACAAACGCGCGAGAATAAAATGCGCTTGCGCGTTCGTCGGCTCGGTAGCCAGAACTTGTTCAGCAAATTTTTTGCCTTCCTCAAAATACTGGCGCGCCCCGGCTTGGTGTCCGGTCGCCGATAAAAATACCGCGCGCTGTAATCTCAAATCGGCATCATCAAGGGCTCCCATAAAATCCTCCTTTAGAGTGAATGGATCGGGCGCGACAATCGCCGCGCGTTGATTATCTGTTTGGTGTTATCGCTTACGCGGATTGTTTTAACCGTGGATTGCGCTACAAGCGCGCAATCCCGGTACGCAAAGCAGTTTCCAAGCGTATCCACCAGTCCGGTTGAAAAAAATCCACCCAATGAAATTGCGCGAGATCATCCGGTACGTCGCACTCGGCAAGCCGGATCGGGATCAAATAAATATCCTCCGGCAATTTTTTCTTCCAGAGTGCGAGTGCCGCGCTCAATTCTTCTCGAAGCACGCCACGCTTGGCAACCGAATTGGGAGACATACACGCGACAAAGAAATCCGATCGGCGAATCGCGTTCTTGATTGCGAGTTCCCAATCCTCGCCGGGCAAAATATCCATTTGATCCATCCACGGTTTAAAGCCGGCGTCATACAATTTTTGATAAATCACCTTGACTTGGGCTTGATCCTCACGCGCATAACTGAGAAAGACTTGATAACGACGCAGAATCGGGGTCACAGTGACCTCCTTTTTTTCAAGCGGATCAAAATATTTGAGTTCCAGAGATAACGCGATCGAGCTCGCGCCCGGCGGAATATTCGTCAAGTGAAATACGATCGGTTCCGCCGACTGACTCGGCAAAAGAAATAGGAATCGCGTGTCGTCGAGTATTTTTAGTTTGGACGTAGATTTAAGAGAGACCCGAACGCAATCGGCTGGCGCGTTGCCCTGATTGTGAATGTGCACCTGGTAATTGAATTCGGTCAGGTGGCGCGGTAACATCGTCGGCGTCTGATCGAAACGGAAGGTCAATTTGGCGGCGCGTGTTTCGACCGGCGTTTTTCGGCTTTGCCCTTCCCACTGTTCCAACAATGTGATGAGCGTATCGCGCGTTTGTTTGCGAAACAAACTGCCGCGCGCACGCATTGCCGCGAGATAAAAAGCCGGGCTGGGCAATTCGTCTGCCGTGTTCGGTTGGCGTATCGCGTCAAGATATTGCTCGATCAAGCCAAGAAACTCGGCGAGTTGCGGTCGAATCAAACCACGCACGTCGGGCGCGCCGCGATCCGGCATCCTGCTTGCATCGGCATTTGCAAAATCGCGCAAGGCAATCAACAACGTTTGAATTTGAGAATAGGACTGCGCCGACCACGCGCGTGGCGAACGCCCCAACCGTGCCGCCGCGGCATCCAGAAAACGCGCGAGCAATTTTGCCAACACATCTTCGCGCTTGAGCGGATCGCGTTCGGATGATAATGCCAGTTTAAATGCTTCGACCGCAAAAATAATGTTGCTATCGTTCGCAGTGTCCAAGTCGCCTGCGGCTTTCGCCAGACCAGATTCGACCAGAGCGGCGCGCGACATTCCCTCTTTCGCCAAATCAGTCGCAATGCGTCGTGCAATAACCTCGATCGGCGGTTCGGTGACCACTGGCAACGCCGGGTGCGCTTGTCCACGCCGTTCCATTTCTTGTTCGGCGCGTGTTGCCAATGCCTTGAGATTTTCCTGCGTGATGCCGGCAGTCGCGTTCTGCGCGCGCACACGCGCGATTTCCAGCCATGCCAAATCCGGCTTGCCGGCGCTCAAATAGATTTGCGCTAAATGCATGACCAAGACGCCCGAATCGGGATGATAGTATTGGAGCAAGCGATAACAGCGTTCCGCCGCATCCCAGGTTTTGATCTGCACAAAGCGGTTGAACAATTTGTCGGCTTCTTTTTGATCCGTTGGATCATCGCACACTTTGCGCGCACTATCTTCGCACGGTTTATCACCGGTGATCAATTGGAGTCTGACGTTTCGCGCGACGACGGTCATGGTCTTGCGGTTTTTGGCGTCGTAGTAAAACGGATTCAGTTCTAACGCCATTTGATACGCCAGGTCTGCCAGCATTTCATAGCCCGGTTTATCCCAAGCAAAATTGCCCAAATTAAAGTACCCCTGTGCCGAGCCCCACAACATTGCCTGGCATCGATACGCACTGATCGCCGCGGGGATGTTGCCATTTTTCGCATGGGCGCGACTCAACAAACCAAACACATCCCGATGATCCAACAGCCGTTGCGCCAAGATCGAAAAATATTCGGCGATCTGTTGCGTCTTGCCTTCGCGCACCGCGCAGTCCCACATTGCCTGCAAGTACAACCAATCGGGCATCCCTCGCCGCGACTGGAGCCGCGCTTCCTCCGAGGGGGCTTCACGTAATTCTGCCAATGCCTTGATTGCTTCGGGATCGTCCGGCGCAATCTTGTGCCAGCATTGGACCGCTTCTACCGCGCGATCGATCAAATTGTGTCGCCTGCAAAACCAACTCAGTTTCTTGAAATCACCTGCACTCCAAGTGAGGTACGCGGCGAGCCGATGCGATTCCGCCGCTTTTTCCGGTTGATGCAATTCCTGATACGCATATCCGATGATATTGTGCAGATGAGCAACGTGCGGCGTATTAGGATTGTTATTCACCAGTCCTTGAAAATAATCAATCGCAGGTTGATATTGCCCCTTTGCCTTGAAACCATACCAGGTCGTCATTAACTGGGGTGGTAGAGGGACTTGGGCCAAATCTTCAAGTTGCTTGCGCGCGCGCGAATGTTGTATGTTGATCTCTAGTGCCGCGTCGTAACATTTCTTGGCATCTTCTTTCGCGCCGCGTTCCAAATAGAGATCGCCCAGCTTGCAGTATAAATCTGCTTGCCCTTTCACATCGGACGATTTCGCAATCGCCTCGCGCAACCAACGCGTCGCTGTATCGTACTCGCGCGCCTGGTAATGCGCGTCAGCAAGCAAGATCAACGTTGGCACAAAGGTCGGCGCTTTTTCGCGATAACGATTGAGAAATTGCATACCGCCAGGTTGATCCTCTGTTTTCACGTACCAATCGTAAAGCTCTTTGAGTTGTTTCTCCGTATAGCGCGATTGATTGAGCGCGAGCGGTGGCTTTTGTTTGAGACGCGCGCGCGCCAATCCACGCGCCGCAATTGAATGATCCAACTTGAGTTTCAGCGCCTGCTCGAACGCATTCTCAGCGAGATCGAACCGGCTTGCCTTTTCGCAAGCTTCACCCACCGTCACATAATCGTCCGCTTGTCGGGAATTTTCAGCCCAAGCAAATGAATAGCGCAACATTGCCGGCGAATCCCCTGCGGCTTGGCGACGTTCCGCCGCATGCAAATACAAGCGCGGATCGGCTTTGAGTTGTTTTTCAACCCGCCGTAAAATATGTTGCGGTTCAGCCATATTCGGTTTTTCGCGCGTTGCCCGCAGTGCAATCTCGCGCGCCTCGCCCCACCACTCGTTCGCTTCATACACTTTTGCCAACGAGGTTAGCAAGTCCGCATCATTCGGTTGGCGCACAACACATTGCTCCAAGAGTTGCACTAGTTTGCTCAAGCCGGCTTTGCTCGCATCCAGCTTCAGCCATAGCTCGTATGCTTCCCGCTCATCCGGGTTTATCGCAATCGCTTTTTCAATCGCCATCCGCCCGAGCTTGCTCTGCTTTTGAATCTGATAGACGCGCGCCATTTCCAGATGCAGAATGTAGGTTTGGCGCTCGGACAATTTTCCGTTCGCCAACGCGCGATAAGTATTCTGCGCGCGCGCGGTATCTTGAACCTCGCGATATCTTTGAAACAACTCGCGCAATCTCTGATCGCTACAATTCGGCTGACCCACTAGCTCTTCGAGCCTTGTCAAAATAGGTTCCAAGTTGCTATCCATTTATTTCACTCCAACTTTTGCGTCAATCGTCGCGTGTCGTAGCGCAGACGTTTCGTGCCTCCGGCAGTCATTTGCCCGCGCTGTTCCAAATTCGCCACTTCGTTCAACGCGGCGCGCGCCAGCTCATCCTCACCCATATTGATCAAACGCGTCGCGGCGGCTTTTAATTTTTGCGTCGCGCCCGCGACATCGCCGCGCGCCGCGTCGTCCAACGCGCGCGTTTGGAGTTTGAACGCGCTCACTTTCTCGACCAGGTTCATCACCGTCGGGTTCACCGGCACATTGCCGGCGTTCACCACATATTGCATGACGATGTTTTGCCGGACTTTATTGGCGATAATCCCCGCACTCGGTTCGCTGTACTCGATAATGAAATGCGCGAGTTGATACTGCCCGACCGGTTTCGGCGGCACGAGCAATTCGAGCAAGAGCGCGATTTCGCCATTGCGCCCCAATTCGCCCAAGCCCAGATCGAACGCGCGATCTTGCATCGCCGGCAGGGGCAATTCCGCGATGATCGGCTTGACGCGATGAACCCGTTTCAATTCAACACCTTGCATAAATTTCATCTTGAGCCACAGATCGCGCAGTAAGATATTTTGCACGCCGGACAATTCTTGTTTGAACGCCGCCGGAATTTCGGCGGGGTCGTGAATGAAATACGCGTTGCCGCCGGACGAATCCGCAATCGCGATCAACAATTCTTCATTGAACTCGACGCCGAGACCGAGTGTGCTGATCGAAACGCCGGCGCGCGCCGCTTCCTGCGCGATGAATTGACACTGCGGCGCGTCGAGCGTAAATCCATCAGTCAGCACGATCAGGCGATTGACCAGCTCGCGCGAGAAACCTTGGCGCACTTGTTCCAGTCCCAGGTTCATTCCGCTCGCCATAAACGTATCGTTGCCGAGTTGCAGATCATCGAGTTTGTCAATCACTTGCTTAAGCGCGCGTTTGTTTTTGCCGGCTTGTTGCGGAATGAGCAATTCGGCTTGCCCCGCAAACGCGGCAAGCGAAAATTTATCGTTATGCGCGAGTTGCTCGAGCGCGCTGTGCAATGCCTGTTTCACAAAATCGAGATTGCGCGGCGCGTTCAGTTTGTACGAGCGCGGCACATTTTGGAACTGCCACACTGCGACGCCGTCCACCATCATTTCCGATACCGCGCCCATCCGCGCGAGTTCTTCGAATTGTTCTTGCGACAAGATCGGAATCCGCATCGAGTCGCTATTGTCCACAACAATGCCGAGGTTGACCGGTAGCGATGCCGGCGCGGCATCCAACGCACCGGGTTGGATCTGCAACAGTACGTACACCAACCGCGCGGACGAATTGGACGCGATGTAATCCTGGTTTAAGGTTGTCGAAATAAAAAGAGAATTGGACATTCCCCACTCACTCATTCAATCTGGACATTCAAAATACAAATGCGATTTGCAACGCGCCGGCGGATCTATTTGCTTCCACGGAAAAAAACGTTGATCGTAAACCTGGTCGCTCGCGCCGGCGTGGCGTTGTTGTGCTTGCCACTCCGCGATCGTCAGTCGCCGCGCGCCATTTACCTCGATTGCCAACACGGTGGATTCACCCGCAACCGTCACGATCACCCACTTTTCATCCACCGACCAAAAACGCGGAATGTCATTCGCGGACGCGCGCGTATCCCACAACCGACTACTCGGCAAGCCTCCAACGCCCGCCCCGTCGCTCGCGTTGCGAAAAGTCAGCCCATTCAACGTCGTCAATTCGCGCACCAGGATGCGCTTTCCATCCGGTGTCCACATGGCTTCAAAAGGTCCCCAGTTGCCGCACAAGGGTTGACGCGCATCACACGATTCTTGATGAATGGTTCGCAAATTTCCGCCGGCGGCATCTACGGTTCGTATCACCCGCTTCAAGTGATCGCGCTCCGGCGGCGTCGAAGAGGTGACCAAAATGCGTGTTCCGTCCGGCGACCACGCCGCGGAGACAATCCCCGGTTCGCCGTACAACACCACGGTTTGACTAGTCGCCAAATCAACTTTGCTGATTTGGAACACACCCCCACTCGCGTTGGCTGGATCGAGGCGCACGCGCGGTCCGGCAAGCGGTGCTGGCGTGAACGTTGGGATAAGCCGCGTCACCGTGGCTGGCGCGGATGGCGTTGCTGTTCGCGGCGCGCTGATCGGCGTCGCGATGCCGGCGTGCGCCGTTTGAGTCGCGCGCGCTTGCGCGGTGATCGTCGCCGCGATCTCTTGCGCGATGGCGGTGCGATCCGCCGTGGGCACGAGCGCGGGCGCAACCGCGGTCGGCGCGACGGATAGACGGATATATCCGAACGCGAACGCGGCGATCACGATCACGATCAGCGCGCCGATCAGCCCCAACGCGAATGCCGGCGCAAACCTGGTACGCGCCGGGCGTTCGGGACGCGGCGCGATCTTTTGCGCCGCCAGATCGAGCGTGACCGCCTTGAGCGCGGCGCGCAACTCGGACATGGCTTGAAAGCGTTCCGCCGGATTGTGGCGCGTCGCGCGCGCGATGACCGTCTCCAGCGACGGCGACACTTGCGGATTGATCTGGCGCGGCGGCGGCAAATGAAATGGCGATTGCGCCGGATCGTGCTTGGTCAGTAAATTGTGCAGAGTAACCCCAAGCCCGTACACATCCGAACGCGCGTCGGTTTGCCCGGTGCCAAATTGTTCCGGCGCGGCATAACCCATCGTGCCGTACTGTGCCGTGTCTTTAGTTTTACCGGCTTGAAAAAAACGCGCGATCCCAAAGTCAATCAGTTTGAGCCGTCCCTCGCGCGTCAGCATAATATTCGCCGGTTTCAAATCACGAAAAATAATCGGCGGCGTGCGTGAATGTAAATACTCGAGCACATCGCACAGTTGATCGCTCCAGGTCAACACGGTCGGCTCGGCAATAAAGCCCGGCGTGATCGCGTTGATCTGTTCCAGGGTCTGCCCGTCCACAAAATCCAGCACGAGATAATAGTTGCCGGCGCGCCCGAACAAATCCGCGACCTGGGGCAGGTTCGGGTGATCGAGCGTCGCGAGGAATTGTCCTTCGCGTTGAAACGCGGCGATCGCGTTTTGACGTTCGACCGGATCAACGATCAACGCGACCGACATTTCCTTGATCGCCCACGCCTTGCCGCCGAGCGCGACATCGCGCGCGTGATAGACCGCGCCCATTCCACCCTGCCCGATTTTACATTGGATCACATAGCGGTCTTTTAAAACAGTTTGCGGCGATAACAGTCCGGTCAGCGCGCCGAACGCGCCCGGCAACGCGCCGCCACAGTGCGCACAAAAATGCGCGGTATCGCGATTTTGATTATAGCCACATGCTCGACAAGTTTGCATACGCGCCTACTTTCTACCCTGCAATTGCACACACCCCAGCTAATGTTCAACGATCACTTGAACGATTTGCACGCCGCCGTTACTCGAAACCAAAACCTCTCCGCGAATATCACTCGCGGTCTGCGGCAAAAGATACGAATCAAGCGTAACCGTCACGCGCGTCGCATCGCCCTGAAAACTCGTGGGGACGAGGATCAGCCAGGAGCGTTCGGTCGTGAGCGTGCCTTGAAGCACACGCCCACCGCGATTGCGAATTTCAAACCACCGGATTTGCGCGGCATTGGCTTTGCTAAATTTGAGCACGCGCTCGGACACATCCAGCAACGGCGCGCGGAATCCTTGCACCGCCACCGGAAAATCGAACGAACCGCCATTCGAGATGATTTTTACCCGCGCCAGCAAATGGTCTACATCCGGTAATTGTCCGCGCTGAACAAAAAATTGAACCGTCGTCTGCGCGCCGGCACTGCATGTAACGCTGGCGGGCTGAACCGTCAACCAAGTTTCCGGTGAATTTAATTGCGCTTGCAACACGCCGGCGCCGGTATTTTGGATTTTGAGTTCGCCCACCCAAAAGGTGTCTTGATTTGAAAAATGCGCATTCGCCAGATCAACACTCAACGCGGCTAAATTCAATGCCAAGATCGGCGTCGGCACATTCACTCCGGGACGGCTTGTGGAGTACAGGGCTTGGCGCAATTCGCGCACCGATTGGAACCGCTCCACCAGCACGGCTTTCGTCGCGCGCGCGATCACCGCGTCAGTTTGCGCGGACACGAGCGCGTTGATATTTTGTGCCGGCGGCAAGTTGAATGGCGATGTCGCCGGGTCAAACTTGGTCAGCAAATTAGAGTCTATGCACAATAAGGGGGTGAACATGGTGCATCATAATCCCATCTGCCAAGATGAGGAGTGATTCCCATGTTCACCGAAACAATGTTACGCGAGAATCCTGCATTGGTCAAGGCATTCACCGGCATTCCAACCGACCAGTTCTGGGCTTGGCACGACCAGATGGAACGTGAATTACCGAAGTATGAAGAACAACGACTTCACCGCACCAACCGTCAGCGTGCACTGGGCGGAGGGCGAGATTTTGATCAGCCCTTGGCTTTGCGGGTTATCGGCGTGTTGACCTATTTGCGTTTGCATGTGCCCCAAACCGCGGTCGGCTTGATGTTTGGTTTGACGCAATCGGATATTTCGCGCGACTTGCGCCGCTTGTTACCCTTGATCCGGACCGTCCTACCTTGTCCCGAAGTTTGGCAAGTGCTGGAAGACGATCAAGCTTTGAGTGATCTGCCGCAGGTCCCCCTCGAACAACTGACGGACGGACGGGCCCTGGTGGACGCTACCGAGCAACGTGTCTCACGCCCCAGGGATAACGAAACCCGCAAGCAGTACTATTCGGGCAAGAAGAAAGCGTTCACTCTGAAAACCCAGTTGGTCACCGATGGCAATCACCACATTGTGGCGATGAGTGAAGCCGTGCCCGGTGCTGAACACGACAAGAAACTCAGCGATGACGTGAAAACGATCGAACGCCTACCCGATGGCTGTGAAGCCGCTGCCGATAAAGGGTATCAAGGGCTGGCCGACCAGGTCCGTTTGGTAACCATTTGCAATGTCGAGACGGGGATAGAGCAATGGGTACCGCGTCTCACGGTGTATACTCCGTTTAAGAAACCGAAGGGCAAGGAACTGACCAGCGAACAAAAAACCTTCAACCAGCAATTGGGAGCAATCCGTGTACGTATCGAGCATTGCATCGGCTGGGCCAAGAACTGGGCGATCCTCGCTACGCGGTTTCGCTGTGCCAAATCGATTTACACTTCCGTCATGCAAACAATCTGCGGACTCGTCAATGCACAGACTCGATGTTGGCAAACTGTTTGATTCGCTAATTGTGCATAGACTCTATTATACAGAACCACACCCAAACTGTAAATATCCGAACGCGCATCCGTTTGCCCAGTGCCGAATTGTTCCGGCGCGGCGTAACCCATCGTGCCGTACGCCGCCGTGTCTTTGGTTTTGCCGGCTTGAAAAAAACGCGCGATCCCAAAATCAATCAATTTTATTTTGTCGTCGCGCGTCAGCATAATGTTCGCCGGTTTCAAATCGCGAAAAATGATCGGCGGTTGGCACGCGTGCAGATATTCCAACACATTGCAAATTTGTTCGATCCAATTCAGCGCGGTCGGCTCCGGCACAAATCCCGGCGTCGCCGCGACAATCTGCTCCAACGTTTGCCCCTCGACAAAATCCATCACGAGGTACTGCTTGCCGTTCTCCGCGAAATAATCCACAACCTTGGGCAAGTTCGCGTGATCGAGCGTCGCGAGGATTTGCGCCTCGCGTTGAAAGCCGGCAATCGCGTTGTGTTGCTCTACCGGGTCGGCAAGTTGCGCCGCCGACATTTCTTTGATCGCCCAGAACTTGCCGTGCAAGCGCGCATCGTGCGCCTGATACACCGCGCCCATTCCGCCTTGTCCCAGTTTGCGCGTGATGACGTAACGCGATTGCAAGGTCGCGTTTGCCGCGAGCATCCCGGTCATCGCCGCGACGGGCGCACTCGTCAACGAACTCGCGCAGTTCGAACAGAACCGCGCGCCGGCGATGTTCTGCGCGCCGCAACGCAAACACAGGATCGGCGCGGGCGCGGCAAGCGGCGCGGCGCAGTTGGAACAGAACCGCGCGTGATCGCGATTTTGAGTAAAGCCACAAGCCGAACAGGTCAGCATAATTTTTTCCGCGTCCCAGACTTTCGCATTTACAATTTGCCGTACTCGGCTTGCACCAGGTCAGTGCCGTACTGGGCTTCGAGGCGTTTGACAACGAAATGTCCGCGCGCCATTTCTTGAAAGTGATCCAGAAACGCGAGATTGATCAATCCGCCGGACACCGCGCCCACAACCGGGATCGCTTTCGCGGCGACCTCTTCGGTTACGATCACGCTAAACCGCGCGGCGATGGCGGAGACGAACCGCACCAATTGCGGTACACCTTCCACGACCGCGCCGCGATTTGCGAGATACGTCGCGGCTTCGCTCACTGCGGTCGCCAGCGCAAAACGAATCGCCCAGTATCCTTCTTCCGACGCGTCATCGCTGGCCGCCTTGCCGCCGAGTGCGAACACTTCGAGGCAAGCCAATTGCACATCGGGCGCGGTGATGTCGTGCCCTTCACTGCGCGCAATGTCGGCAATCGAGCGAAGCATAATACACGTCGAGACCGGCAACTCGACAAGCATTGAAGCCAGCCCCGCCGCGCCGCCCACCACACCGGTTCCCGCGACCAATATCTTGTGTAACCGATCTTGCGATGCTTTGGGATTCGGATCGCCCATCGTGCCGACCGCGAATTTCAAGCCGGTCGCGAGCGCGCCACGCGACGAATCCGCGATGAGGTCTTTTGCGCCGGCGGGCAACATCCCGATCGCTTTTTCAATCGGCTTGCCGACGTACTCGGCGATTTTCGCGGCAAGGTTCGGATGTTCCAACCGCAATTTCGCCATTTTGAGCGCGTCGCGATCTGCGTTCGCCATTGCCGGGACAAGTGCGACGCTCAACGCGGTTCCGCAGACCGCGCAAAATCTCGCGCCGGCGCGATTTTCGCGCGCGCAGTACGGACAAATGTTTGTTGGAGTCTGTGCCACTGGATTGTTCATCGGTGGATCCTCGATCAATTCGTTTTTGAATTACGCGTACCGATCAAAGTGAATTAATTTCGCGATTTTGGCGCGCGCGCGATAAATCAAAATTTCAGATCGTCTGCAAATTTGTTCTGCGCTTGCCGCAAAACTGCGCGCCAATCTCCAGAATAATTCCGCACGGCGCGCACAAGAGACCCGTCGTCTGAAAATCGGTCGCGTGCGCGCGCCAGGTCTGATTGCGTTGGCGACAAAAATAGTGTGGCTGATCGTTCTCCCAGGATTGAACCTGGACATCTCCCCAGAAATAATCAAGCGCATCTTTCGGCTCGGTGCCGGGATGATACGGCACAACGGACGATCCACAGTGCGTACAGAATTAAAATACCGGGCGTGATACGATCACCAATGCCTTACCACAATGCGCGCAAAATTTGCTCGTCGCGCGATTGGTGCGCGCGCAACGTGGACACATATTGGTTTGATCTGGAACGGGAACTGGGTTCATTGCTGGCGAATCAATATTAATTTGGCAAAAATATTGGACACATAATCGGATTGTTGTGATACCTTCAGCGGCATAAAATGAACTCGTAGTACATCGCTCTGCCAGCGGTGGTCATAAATGGCAACAACTGACCGGTGTCTGGATCGGTGTAATGCGGCACCGCGATATACTTGCACATAAAACGGGTGCCCTTCCAACTTGCTGGCGCAACGAGCACGGTACGCCCGTCTACAATATCGCCTTTGACGCTTTTGGTCTCGCCCATAGATTTGCGAAGATCGTCAATTACACACGCGCCTTGATCGGGACAATTATAAATTTTCACACGCCAATCATATTGCTTGAACTGACCACTATTGTTAAAGATCGTAACCTTAAATCCAACGAGCGTGTCAAAGTCTGGGTTTGCCGGATCGGATTCAACTTTCGTTACGTAAACGCCAGGCGGCGGAGGCGGTGTCGCAGTTGGACCTGGCTTCGTCGGCACAGTTGTTGGTTTGGTCACCGCGGTGACCGGCCGGCGCGTCGGCGTTGGCGATGAAACAGTCGTGGTTATAGTTGCCGTAACGACGAGGGTTGGAGCGAGTAATGGCGTCGGAACATCAGTCGGGCGCGCGATGGTGATTGTCGCCGCGGGCTGGGTCGGTTGAACCGCGACGCGGGTCGGCGTTCTCGTCGCTTGCGCTGTTTGATTGCCGGAGAGAATGAAATAACCGCCGACGAGAATTGCAACGCCCACAAACGTAACCCCAATCGACAACATCGCAACAGCAATCCAATTGGTGCTTTTACCGGTTACATTGCCTCCATACATTTGTGACGATGCCAACGTTGGAGCACTTTGGTTTTGCATCAGTGAATGTTGCATCTCATTCGTACTTTGAAACCGCTGTGCAACATCTACATTCATCGCGCGCAAAATCGCTTGTTCGGTCTGCGCGCTGATTGCCGGATTCAACGAACGTGGCGGCATCAACATCGCGGATCGCCCGGCGAGCGCGAGCGCGTCCGGCGGAGTTTGCCCGGTCAACAGCGCGTACAGCGTCGCGCCGAGAGAGTACACATCACTGCGCGCGTCCGTGCCGCCGCGATATTGTTCCGGCGAAGCGAATCCTGGTGTTGCCGCGCGCGCGCCGGTTTGCGTCAAGCGACCGGGCTGATACATTTTCGCGATCCCAAAATCCACCAACACCGCTTGACCTTGCGGCGTGATCTTGATATTCGCCGGTTTGATATCGCGATGAATGATCCCGCGCGCGTGCAAGTACGCAACCGCGTCGAGAATTTGGTCGAACCAAACAAGCACTTGTGCTTCCGGCAACGCGCCTTGCCGCGCAATCACCGTATCCAAATCTTCGCCCGCGATAAAATCCATTACCAGGTATTGCGCGGTGCCAAGATCGAAATGATCCATCACACGCGGCAGATTCGGATGCGTGAGATTTGCGAGAAGCAACGCTTCTTGTTGAAACTGTTGCGGATCGCCGCCAACGTTTTCTTTGACCGCGACCACACGACGCAAGCGCAAATCATTCGCTTGATACACCGCGCCCATTCCACCTTGTCCGAGCAGACAGATGATTTGATAGCGATTTTGCAAAAGCGAACCTGGTATCAACATTGAAATTCCATCGTTTGGTAGAAACGTTGCACGTTTCGCGAACGTCTCTACGGCGTCCGTTTGAGCGCGCCGCTCGAGCCGCGCGCGGTAACCAGGACAACAACAATCACGATGCCCGCGCCAATGGCAACAATGCCCAGGCAGATCAAAACCAGGATGAGCGACAGGGAGATATTGACTGCCAGCGGCAGTAACAACGCGGTGAGCAGAGCCAATATACCAATCGTCGCCGGGGTGAGATCGCGCGCGAGCGCGGCGAGGGAAATCCGAGTTGCCCAGTTGGGAAGCGGGCGATTTTTGCGGAGACGCACGAGCCGGGTCTTGAGCGCGTTTTCACCGCGCTCGATCCACGGCACTTGATAGTGGAACAAGGCAAAGAGGAGTGCGACTGTAATCGCGACCGTCAGGAGCGTACCCAAAGACCAGCCGCGGCTCAACGTGATCACCCAAAAGAACGCGTTGCCGATTGCCATGCCGATCGCGCCGACGACTAACGCCGGGATCAATGCAAGTCCAACGACTTTGGCAGTTCGACCGCGCGGGATGGATGAATCACTTACCGCGCCCAGCCCGATCAATCCTCCGACAAGCACAGTCAACGCAAGCATCACGTCCTCGATGACTTGAAGCGCATTGCCCCACGCAAACGGTCTGGTGTAGAAAAAATCAACGCCGACGAATTGGGCTCGTCCGTGTTCAAAGAAGGTAATGAGCGCGAACGCGCTCACTTCTATAATATACGCAATGAACGCAATAAGCAAACCGGGTCGAATCGTTTTCATCATCCATTCCAGGCGCAGGGGCAAACGCACGCTATCGCTCACGAGCGCGAATCCGACGAATGCCCACAAGCATGCCAAACCCCATTCGAATCCACTGCGCGTGGGCGTGGTCAAGTTGCGAATCGCGATGAACATTCCGCCCCACACCGTCATCCCGGCGGTAACAAAAAATATCCGCTCGAAGCGCGACAAGCCGGCTTCCGTATCCACGATGCCGCGCGTTTGCGCGCCCAGGATCGTCACCCCGCCGCCGATCATCGCGCCGGCAAGCGGACCGATCAACAAGCCCCAGCCGATCCAATCGCGCGTCATCGCCGTATTGAAGCGAATCCCGATCGCGAGTCCCGCAAGCGTCAACAAACCTGGGATCACGACGAAACGCCACGCATCAAATTTCGGCGGCGCGATTGCTTGCGCGAGATAACCGCGATGATAAAAATCTTCGATCTCATCCAGCACATTGTTTTGCGTCCGCGCGATCAACCACGCGATCATTCCGATCAATCCCAGGAACAACAAGGTCGCGATGCCAAAGACATTCGCGACAGTGGAAGTGTCGCCGGATGTAAACCGACGAAAGAGATCGGCGAACAGAGTGCCGAGTTGATTTTCCGGTTTCAGTCCCAGGATGCCGCGCGTGCCCAAGCCGAGCGTGAGCGAGCAGGAGAACCAACTGACGAACATCAACGCGGCGAACATTCCCCAACGCATCGCGCGCGAGGATAAATCGTACAACGCTTTTTTCACACCCATCTGCGCGGGCAAAACAACCTGGCGCATATTCGACGTGATCGTAATGTCGCCCTCGTACACTCCGACGACCAAGCCCGCACTCTGCGCGGTTGCGATCACTTCAAGTTTCTGTTGCGAGGTCAATCGAAATTGATTCGCGTTGAGCGAGAACCAACCGCCCTGCGCGTTGAGCGTGCCTTCGAGAACACCGCCGCCGGTATTGGTGATTGTGAGCGTGCGCGTAACCGGCGCGCTCGCGCCGGCAAGCACATTGCCAAAATCGAATCGCCGGTCGGGCGAGAGTTTGAGCGTGGGCACCCAGGTGATTTGCGCTTGCGCTGGGATCGTCTGCTTGCCGCCGTTCGTATCCAACTCGAGCGCGTTCGCCGCGTGCGCGCCTTCATCAAGCGGGCGCGTATCAATTTTCACTTTGAGCGTTTGCGTCGCGCCCGCGCGCACGCCAATCGTCGGTGTGAGCGGCACGACCCAGGGCGCGACGCTTTTGACCGCGCCGTACAAATAGCCGCGTCCCTGGTTCGCGATCACAAATTCGATTTCGCGTTCTTCGCCTTTTCCGATCGCGCCGAAATCCAATTGCGTCGCGCCGCTCGCGAGCGTCGGCGGGCGCAGTTGCGGATTCGCCGCGCGCAAAAATTCTTCCAGCCCGGCATTTTGATCGGCGGCTTGCGCGCGAATCGTTTTCGCCTTGTCCGCGAGATCGTGACGATTCTGTCCACCCAACCAGGTTTCAATGTGCCCTTGATACAAATGATAGACGCCGTCGCCCCACTTGGTTTCCGCGATCTGCACGAGTTCTGGGATCGTGTTCGCAGAATCGCCAGAGCGAAAATGAAACGGTCCCGTCGCGGCGGCTTGCGGTTGCGCGACCGACGCGGTTGCAATCGCTTCGAGATCGGATTTCAATTGCGCGGCAGTGGGCCGCGCCGTAACGTTCATCGTCAACGCTTGCGCGACCGCACGCGCGATCCCTTCGGACAAGGTTGGCACAAGTTGACGCGCGTCCGGGAAATCGAATGGCGACGCGGCGGATTGCGGACTGCGCCCGGTGAGCAAGTGATGCATCGTCGCGCCGAGCGCGTACACGTCCGAGCGTGGTTCGGTCGCGCCCTGGTATTGTTCGGGCGGCGCGTACCCGGCAGTGCCAAGCGCGGACGATTTCAACACATTCCAGGTCGCGGTGTTGATCGCGCCGCCGATCACGCCGACATTGCGCGTCGCTTTCGCGATCCCGAAATCCACGAGCATCACGTTGCCGCTGTGTTTGTCCACGATCAAATTCGCTGGTTTGAGATCGCGATGAATCACTGGCGGTTGACGCTTCGCGAGATAAACCAGGATGTCGCACACCTGGAGCGCGTACTTGATCACCTCTTTTTCCGGCAAGCGACCGTTCGGCGATTTTTCCATCCGCTTTTCCAAATCCTCGCCTTCGATCAAGGTCATCACCATATAAAAATTATTGGCTTCGACAAAGTGATCGAAAATTTGCGGAATGCCGGTCGGATAACTGAGCGCGGCGAGGAGTTGACACTCGCGCTCGAAATTGCGTTTGGCTTCGGCTTCTTCATCGGGAGTCGTCCAGTTGGGCAACATTTCCTTGACGACGCACTGCCGATTGAAATTTTTGGTGTCGAGCGCGATGTACGCGCGCCCCATTCCACCCGCGCCAAGTTGCCTGACGATGTGATACTGATTGCGCAGAGTGCTGTTCGCGCCGAGCGCGACGGTCGCTTGCATGGTCGCGGCAGATGCCGCCGCGTTCGCGCTGGGCGGCGTAACGCCGGCAACCGGTGGCGCGGCTAAATTCGTGCCGCACTTGCCGCAAAATTTGGATGTGTCGCGATTTTCCGCGTTGCAATTGGGACAGAACATGATGCCTCCTTGAAGAATGACAAATGTGAATGACAAATGACAAATTTGTATGTGGTAGCCGACGGACGCCGTTCCGTCGGATGTCCATCGGGCGATCAATCGCCCGCCTAGTTCAGGTCGCAACGTGATGAATCACGTTGCGAAAAATCGCGAATCCGATTTATCGGATTTCCACCTGCACTTGCCGTGCGATTGATCGCACGGCTTTCGTTGCGCGTTCGCGCGCGCATCGAACGTCGGGCGATCAATCGCCCGCCTAGTTCAGGTCGAAACGTGATGAATCACGTTCGCAAAAAACACCAATCCGCTTCAGCGGATTTCCACCTGCACTTGCCGTGCGATTGATCGCACGGCGTTCATCGCACGGCTTTCTCTCCCCAACAGCGGACAGGGAACTAAAACCCCCTCGCACAACGAAATCCAACGTTTAAGTACGAGTTCGTTACTGCGCCCCTGAAGCGGTTCGCCGCGCGCGTGAACTGTTGTTCATTGATCCACGAGCCGCCGCGCAATACGCGAGATTGCCCAGAACTCGGTCCCGTTGGATTGTTACGCGGCGAACTCGCATAATAATTTTCACCGTACCAATCCGCCACCCATTCCACCACATTCCCAGACAAATCCATTATCCCATACGGACTCGCATCGGACGAATACGCGCCAACCTGGGTTGTATCGCCCGGGCGCGGATTCGATTCACTGTAATTTAATTTTGTTCCATCAAAACTATTTCCCCACGGATAAATTCGCGCGTCTGTTCCCCGCGCGGCTTTTTCCCATTCGGCTTCGGTCGGCAAGCGTTTACCCGCCCATTCGCAGTACGTCTTTGCCTGATTCCAATCCACGTAAATCACCGGGTAATTGTTGAACTGGGAATTACCAAAATACGCATCGCGCGTGGACGATTTTGTTTGGCTGGGTCGCGTGCATTTGCCGGCGTTCACACACGCGGCATACAGCGTATTCGTCACCTCGTACTTGTCCATCCAAAACGCGTCAAGGTAAACCATGTGAATTGGTTTTTCATCACCGTATTCATTGCTTCCCATCGTAAACTCACCCGCCGGGACGAACTGCATCGGCGCGTTGTCCGGCGCAAACACGCGCGTGTCGCCGGCGCGCGGCGCATCTGGCGCTTTGGTCGGTTCTGGCACTTTGGTCGCTGGCACGGCAATCGGTGGCGGTGCAGTCGGCGCAGGCGTCGGCGTGGGACGCAACAAAAACGCAAACACACCGAACAAAAACAAGCCCAGCACAAACATCGCACCCGCTCCGCCCACAGCCCACAGCCACACCGGCACGCGCGGCGCAACGGTACGGGTTGGCGCAACCACCGGCGCGTTCGCCGGTTGCGCCGCCACCGTTTGCGCGATTGGCGGCGCGCTCAATGCCGCGTAAAATTCACGTGCGGATTGCCACCGCTGGGTCGGTTGCATTTCGAGCGCGCGCCAAATCGCGTTTTCAATCGGCGCGGAAATTCCTGGGACAAGTTGGCGCGGCGGAATGAGTTGATCGCCGGCAGAACGGAGCGGCGCTTCGGGCGGCACGCGTCCGGTCAACAACGTGTACAACGTCGCGCCCAAGGCGTACACATCCGAACGCGCATCCGTTCTCATTCCGTACTGTTCGGGCGGAGCGAAACCCGGTGTGACCGCGCGCGCGCCGGTGAACGTGCCACCGCCTTGCAATTTTGCAATCCCGAAATCCACCAACACCGCTTTGCCCTGCGACGTGATTTTGATGTTCGCCGGTTTGATATCGCGATGAATCACCGGCGGATTTTGCGCGTGCAGATAATCGAGCGCGCTCAGGATTTGATGCGTCCACGCGAGCGCGGTTTGCTCCGGCAAACGTCCGACGCGCACGATCATTTTTTCCAAATCCTCGCCCTCGATGAAATCCATCACGAGGTATTGGCGTCCGCTCGTCGGGTCGGTGAAATGATCGGTGACGCGCGGCAGGTTGGGATGCGAAAGCCGCGCGAGGATTTGCGCCTCGCGTTCGAACTGGGTTTGCGACGCGGGATCGGTTTGCAGATTTTCTTTCACCGCGACGCGCATCCCCAAGCGAAGCGCGTCCGCGAGATAGACGCGGCTCATCCTGCCCTGCCCGAGCTGGGCGACGATGCGATAGCGTCCTTCGAGCATTGTGCCAATGGCAAGCAGTTGTCCAAAGGGTTGCATAGTGATCTCCAGATTACGAATTACGAATTACGAGTTTCGAGTTTCGACACGCGTTCAACACCCCGGCAATCCCGGTGCGTTTTTCGATTTCTAAAAAATAGCGCAAGCCCCGACCGTAGAGATCGGGACGCGCGAGCATCTGCGCGGCTTTTTTCGGCGCGTCGAGTCGCGTGAGCGCGTGATATGCGACCCACTCGGCGAATCCTTCGCGCAGAGTTGGATCGATCATCAGCGGCGCGTTCTCGCCTTCCCACGCGTGCGCGAATTCGTGCGCGGCGATCTGGATCAGCATAATGCGCGGCAAATGTTCTTGCAAATAAATCACGCGCTTGCGACCGTTCCGCATAAACAAACCGAGCGCCTTGTCGCTCGTGTGCCCGGTTTCGGCGGCGGCGTTGCGCGCGAGTTCGACCAGGCGCGCGTGATCCACGAGCATCAAACGCGGGCGCAGGTTGAGTCGCAGACCCAGGATCGCGTCAATCAAATCAATCACGCGCTCGAATAACATTTCGGCTTCGCGCGGATCGACGATCGCGGTTTGAGTGCATCGCGCGCAAACGATGCGATCGTCTTCGTACTGCACCGCGCCCGCGTGCGCCGGCGCGCCGCACAGATCGCATTGCGGATACGCGCGCATACACGCGTTGCAGTACGGACCATCGTTGCCGTTGATCACGACGAACGCGCCGCGAATCCGTTTGCCGCACGCGCGACAATGCAACCCTTCGTGCAAACACGCCGCGCAAATTCCGATCGCACCGCGCTCCGCTGGCATCGGCGTTTGGCACACGGCGCAACGCGGTTTCGCGCGTTGACAATCACTACACACGGTCAAGCCGCGCGCGTTGGGTTTGTGCGGACGCGGGAACGCGCGATATTCAGTTGCGTTGACGGTTCTGCCGCAGAGGGAACAGTGTTTCATTGTTTCATTCGCGATCAATCACCGCACCAAGAATGTGTAGAAAATTTCGCGTTCGTTTCACAGCGCGTCACTCACAACAATCATTTTCGGTCCGGCAATGACCATACTGCCAAGCGCGCATAACGCGTCAAACGATCCGAGATTTGATGGCTTTGCCCATAATAACCGGTCGTCAAACCGAGTGTGCCAGTCCCGCGCCCCAGCAATTCCGCAGTCGCAGGCAATGTGATCGACGCGATATGCTTTTGATTGATGAACAGAAATGCATTGTTCTCCTCGACAATCAAGCGCATAAAATTGTTTCCATCTGCCGCAAGATCAAAATTGTTCAATGTGCCGTTGGCGAGAAGCGTATATTGCCCGCGTATGCTGACCTTCAATTCCCATTCGGCTTTTTCAGACGAAACAATTAGCCAATACGCGTCGTTGCCAACACTCCGAAAGAAAAAGCCATAATCCCAATGCTTGCGCGCGCGATCATACGGATTAAAAAATTCTGCCTCCATAATCAGATTCTTGAGTTGGATATTATTCCGGGACGGACTTTCAGCAGAGATGTACGGAATCGCGAGTCCCGTACCGTGAGCGATGGTTCCCTCGTTACGGTTCAATGTTACCGGCGTTGCGCGGATCGCAATTCCCCAAAAATCCAATTGATATGCGGCAATTGTTGGAACAGCCAATGCTTGTGCAGTCGCAGTGCGTTGGAGTTCGGCAATCGCGCCGGCTTGCACCGTTGCACCGCGCTGAAGATCAGAGATCGTCACGGTTTGCGCGCTCACGGTCCTTTGCGCGTTTGTTAAATTGCCGGCTTGCGCGGTTGCGTTGCGTTGCAGATCAGAAATGGTCGCGGTTTGCGCGAGCATCGTTCCTTGTGCGTTTGCCAGATTACCGGCTTGCACGGTCGCATTGCGTTGAAGATCGGAAATAGCCGCGGTTTGCGCGATCAGTGTTCCTTGTGCATTCACCAGATTGCCGGCTTGCACAGTCGCGGTCTGTTGGGCGCGCGTCAAGACAACCGTTTGAGTCTGGAGCGCGTTGTGCGACGATTGAATCTGGGACACCGCGACCAGAAAACAAACGCATAGCATACAGACGACCAGGATCAGCGCGGCGACACTCCACGCCGGCACGCGCGCCGCGCGGAATCGCGCAAAAAATAATTTGAGCCACGCGATTAATAATTGGTGCGGTTGTAACGCGGCTTGGAACTCACCAATACTCTGAAAGCGGGCCCCTGGTTTCAGTTCCATCGCCTTGTAGATTACCGGTGCTACGATCAACGGCGCACGAAGCGAGTGGCGGAGTGGAATTAACGGCGTTCCGGCTAGGCGATGCAATGATTCGACCGGCACTTGGGCAGTAAGCACAAAGCATACCGTCGCGCCAAGCGCGTAGATGTCCGATCGCACATCCGTACCGCCCGTGTAATGCTCTGGCGAGGCAAAGCCGGGCGAACCAACTCCGCGCGCGCCGGGTTGAGTTCCTTGTCCTATGCGCTTCGCAATGCCTAAATCCACAAGCACTGCTTTGCCTGTTGGAGTGATAATGATATTTGCAGGTTTAATGTCGCGATGAATGATACCGTTTGCATGCAAGTATTCCACCGCATTGAAAATCTGATCGAGCCACACGAGCGCATCACGCTCTGCCAACGCGCCACGCGCTTGAACAATTTTTTCCAGATTCTCCCCCGCGATATAATCCATCACTAGATACTGTGAACCATTGGGATCGATAAAGTGATCAATCACATGCGGCAAGTTTGGGTGAGACAAATTTGCAAGAACCTGTGCCTCCTGCTCGAATTGTCGCGACTCACCTCCACGATTTTCTTTGACAACAACTCGACTACCTAAACGCGAATCACTGGCGAGGTACACATCAGCCATCCCACCACTGTCAATCGGCTGGATGATTTGATAACGCTTTTGTAGAATCGTTCCGGGATTTAGCATTTTCAATCTCCCATTCTCGATTTGCTCTGGATGCTCGCTTGCGAACGATGTGATTGAGCTCGATGCTTTAGCAGATTGCTTGCCAGAGCAGAAACCGCGTGAACGCTCGACTCAAGACAATTGTCGAATTTGCGAATCAAAATTCATCGGGATCTAAAAATGATCACGGGGCGCGTTTACGTTTGCTAATCCGCGCGAGTTCCGCCGGCGGAAAGACGGCTTCGCAGTTGATGCACCGCGCCGCCCCAAACGCCGGCACATGCCAAGCATCGTCATGTTCACTACATTGCGGACAAACAAATCGCCGATCACCCGCGAGCGCGCCGTTGGCAAGCGCGCGAATTTCCGCCTGCGTAAAATGCTTTTCACACGCGGCGCACATCGCAATTCCGAATTCTGGAATCTCCAAAGCATCATTCGGTTCACCGCACTCAGGACAACCAAAATCCATCGTGCCAGCATTTCTGCCGTTTGCCAACGCAGTCAGATCGCTCGGTGAAAAAGTGTGATCACAGTTACGACAACGCGCCAGTCCCAATTCAGGCACTTGGAAACCGTCATCATAGTTTCCACATTCGGAACACCCCAAGGTATGTTCGCCTGCCAAACTACCATAGCCGGTTTGCGCGAGTTGCTCTTCTTGAAATTCTTCACCACAATTCGCGCAAGTCAATGGACCAAAATCGGGCAGCTGAAACGCGTCGTCAAATTCACCGCAACTCGGACAAGTAAATATGTACGTGCGATCCGGATCGAGATGCGCGCCGGATGCCGGGACGTATGGTTGCGGAACACTTGACGCGGCAACCGGTTTTATACTCAACGACAATTGCAACGCGCGCTTGAATTCTTGCGCGGTCTGAAAGCGATCCTGCGGATTGATCGCAATCGCCTTCAAAAGAATGGCATCGAGCGCGCCAGGCAATGCGCGATTCAAATCACTTGGCTTGACGACCGGCTGGCGCATCCGATCCGGCGCTTCCGGCACGAGGCACTGGGTCAGCAATTGATACAACGTTACACCCAGCGCGTACAAATCGCTCCGCGCGTCGGTGCCGGTACCGTACTGCTCGAGCGGCGCGTACGGCGGCGAAACCGCGCGCGCGGCGGTCGCAGTTTGATCGCCGATCTGCAACGTCTTGGCAATTCCAAAATCAATCAGTTTGAGTTGCCCGGCGGGCATAATTTTGATATTGCGCGGGTTGATGTCGCGATGAATTACTGGCGGATTTTGATTGTGCAAATAATGTAACACATCGCACAAGATATCTGCCCACGCCATCGCCACATTCAAATCCAGTAGCTTGCCGATGCGAATGAGCCGCTCGCCCAAAGTTTCGCCTTCTACATATTCCATCACCAAGTAGAAGCGAAAACTCTCAAAGAAAAAGTCCGTCACGCGCGGCAAGGCAAAGTGATTCAAGCGCGCCAAGATGCTCGCTTCCAGCTGGAATTGATCTGTCGCGTGTTGGGATTGTTGCGCGTTCGCGTTTGGATCGGGCACAAGTTCTTTGACCGCACACAATGCGCCGCCCAAATGTGCTTGCTCCGCGAGATACACCGCGCCGAATCCGCCGCGACCTAATAGCGATTTGATGCGGTACTTGTTCTGTAGAAATAGAGGCGCGCGACAATGCGCGCAAAACTTTGCGTGCGGACGATTCGATTGATTGCACATTGCACAATTCATTTCGCTTATTCCTTCACTTTGAATAACGCAATTCCGCGATCAAATCTCTCGAATTTTTTTCGTGATCGCGCGATCGCGCGCTAACGCGTGGGCGTTGGCGTCGGCAGGTGCGCGAAAATGTCGAGCGTCTTTTCTTCCAGCACATTGTCCGGATCCAACTTGACGCTAAACTTGATTTCACTGCCGGATGATTTCGCGCGCACGAGCCACGAACGCGTGGTGAATTCCGCGTTCGCTTCCGGCGCGACCGATTGTGTAATTTGTCCTTCTACCACTTCTAACTGCGGCGGCAGAATCAGGGTCACGCGTTGATCCGCACGCGGATTGCCAATCGTCGCGACGACCCAAAATTGCGAACCCTCGTCAACGCCTTTGGTCGAAACGCTCAAGCCGAGTTTTGAATTCCTGGTTTCGACGCTCGAAATCGCGCCCAAGCCATAATAGGTTACGATGCTTCGCCGCGCGTTCGGTTGCAAAACCTCAACCGGAAAAAATAATCCAATCGCGCTATCGCCGCCGACTTTGCCATCGCGCCCAAGCAACGCGCCGACGCCGCCAACATTCGCGAGATAATCCCACTCGGCATTCGCGCCGGGGTAGCCGCTGATGACCAACCGTTCCGGCGGTGTCGTATCCGCGCCCGCGAGCGTTACGTTGATCAGCACACCCGGATCGGTGAGCGATGGTTTTTCGAGAACCTGAATAAAATCGGGAATCGTTTTGCCGCGCAGATCGAGTGCGCGCGTAACAATGCCCGGTTGTCCCGGCACGGTGAATGGCACGCCGTCGTTCGCACCGATGTAGGTGTCAATCATCATTCGCAAGCCGAGCGTGTGCGGTCGCGTATCGCGATTTTCGAGAATGTATTCGACGCGCACGGTATCGTACAAATTCGTGCTTGCACCCGGCACAATCGAGAGGGATTGAGTGATGATGATCCGGTTCAATTCCCAACGCGCGCCAATCAATGCACCGTCCGCGCGCGTGAGCAAACTCAATCTGCCTTCATTGCCGCCGAAGATTGGCGTCGCGCCATCCAAAAAAATACGCGTGTTGGAGGATTCGCCGCTTTGATTGTACGTCAATAATTTGTGATCGTCGTCATTGCGCCGCGGATCGCCAAGCAAGGTGGACACGCCAAACCGTCCGCTGGGACTGACATCGAATTTGATGACCGGGTTTGGATTGAGCGGCGGCGCCGGCGATTGCCGCGTTGGCGCGATCACCGTGGGCGATGCGATGGCGGCACGCGTGGGTGTAATGCTCGCGCTAGGCGCAATGGTCGGCGTAACCAGCGCGACCGGCGCGAGTGTTGGTGAAATGCTCGCGCTGGGGACGCGCGTGGTCGTCGGCGTCATCGGCGTCGCGCCGGCAATACCGGGTGTCGCGGTTGGATTGTTCATTTGCCAATACACGACACCCGCGATGCTGATGCACAAGCACATTGCCGCCATTCCAACAACCGCGCTGAAAATGATCGCGGGTGAAACGCGCGGCGCAGTGCGTCCCGGCGCAACCGGCGGCGGCGCGGTGATAATTTGAAAACGACAGTGCGGGCAATACCGCGCGGTCGCGCGAACAGGTTGCCCACATCGGGGACAGAGTTGAGATGCCATAGGTTACCTCATTTGTCTGATAGTGGAGGTTTTGGCAGTTCTCCTGGCGAAGCAGGTATGATAGGGCGTTCTGGGTTAGGAGAAATATTCTCTTTTTCAAACGGTCGTTCAGTTGGCTCGGGCACAGGAACACGAGAAGGAGTCGCACTCGATATTGGTGTACGAGTTGGAGTACCCGTTTGTGTTGGAGTCATAGATGGAAGTATCGGTGACGCTAATGCTGGTGTTGGTGTTGGTGTTGGTGTTGGTGTTGGTGTTGGTGTTGGTATAAAAGATGGCAACACCGTAGATGTGAAATTTGGCGTGTGAGTCCGAACCGGCAAAGTGGATATGATCGATGGTACGATTGTTGCCGTCGGGGTTGGCATCACCATACTAAACCACAAGAGTGACATACTCAAGGCACACAGAGGTACAAGTCCAACTCCCGTTATAATCCAAAGTTTGGATGCATTTGTTTTAGTTCGAAGTGCTTGTTCCAATTCCGCAATATTCTGGTATCGCAAGTTTGCATTCAAGTTCATTGCAATTTGAATTACATTTTGAGCGTTATTTGAAATAGCACGATTCCAATTCTGTAGCGCAATTAGTGGCACGCCGGCAGAACGACGAGGAGATTCTAACGGAACCTGACCTGTCAAAGCAAAGTACATTGTCGCACCCAAAGCGTACACATCCGAGCGCGTATCCGTGCCACCCGCATATTGTTCCGGCGGCGCATAACCGGGTGTGCCACCTTGTGCGCCAGTATTTGTGGATTGTCCGCTCGCGAAAACTTTGGCAATCCCAAAGTCCACCAACACCGCCTTACCTTGCTGAGTGACGATGATGTTCTGGGGTTTGATATCGCGATGAACGACACCCTTGGCGTGCAGGTAATTGACTGCGTCCAGAATTTGTTGCATCCATCCCAACACACGCGTTTCGTCTAGCGCGCCATATTGCTGAACAAGCAAAGCCAGGTCTTGACCTTCGATGTGGTCCATCACGAGATATTGCAAACCAGACGCTTCTACAAAATGATCGATTACGCGCGGTAAATTCGGGTGACTCAGATCAGCAAGCAAATTCGCTTCGAGTTGAAATTGACGCGGATCGCCGCCGCGATTTTCCTTGACGACGATGCGACGATTGCCCAATCGCGCATCCATGGCAAGATACATGTCGCCTATCCCACCGCCGCCAATGCGCTGGATGATTTGATACCGATTTTGCAAGATTGTTCCGGGATTTAACATCGTGCCGCCTTGTCATCGTACACTTGAATCGCGCGCATCGTACGGCGGGCGATCAATCGCCCGCCTAGTTCAGGTGAAAACGTGATCAATCACGTTGCAAAAAAATCGCGAATCTGCTTCAGCGGATTTCCACCTGTACTTGCCGTGCGATTGATCGCACGGCTTTCGTTCGCGCGGTCGCGCGCATCGCACGGATTTCATTAACTCTTTCTCCGCCGAAATACCAACTTGGTGTTGCCCACGCGCACGCGCGTCCCATCGTCCAATTCCGCGCGCGTCGTGTCGCGATCATTGATCATCACGCGTTGCCCACCGATTGTATGCAAAACAAATTTGCCGCCCTCTTGCCGAATCTCCGCGTGCTTGGGCGCGATCCCAGCGTCGCCGTACAAACCGATGTCGCACCGATCCGAACTACCCAGCGTCGTCGTCGCCTTGTCCACGATAAATTGATTGCCCTCGTTGCGCCCGGACGAAGTTACTTTGAGCCACGCCTCTTTGAGCAAACTCGGGATCAAGCCGATGAACAAACCGATGCACGCGCCGAGAATCGCAAAGCCGAGCGCGCGATTGAGCAATTGCAAATTCAGTCCGCGCTCGATCAGCGCGAAAATAATTCCGCCGGCAAGCCCGCCGATGACGCCGCCCATCCCGCCATAGATCAAGCGTTTGAATGATAAAGTGATCACGCCTTCCGCTACGCCGATACCCGCGCCAAAGATCGCCCAGCCGATTGCGCGAAACATTCCGCGCACGAGCAAATCTTCGCTGACAAGTCCGCCGATGAGAAACGCGATTTGCCCGGCAAGCAAACCCAGGATGCCGCCGACAATGCCGGTGAGTAAGCCAATGCCCGCGCCGCGTGCGAGTAAAAATACGCGCGCCGCCATCAACCCGGCAAAGCCGCTCACGAGCGCGCCGATGAACATTCCAACGAACGCGCCGTTGAGCACCGCATCCAACCACACGTTCGTCAAACGCAAACGCAAAACCAGGTCGAGGATCGCCCAGGCAAGCAAGCCGCCCCACGCGCCGACCAGCACGTTGTAAAATGTTCGCAGTCCGAATGACATTTCAGTTTCTCCTGGTAGGGCAAACGCTACGTGCAAATTTGCCTTACGGCGCGCGACTGCACGGACGCGTAATGCCGCACGGTTGAATGTTGATCGTCTGCGTCGCCGTGTCGCCTTCGGGATCGAGCCGCGCGGAAATCGTCGCGGCGTTCGTCGGAATTTTCGCGCGCAGTTTCCACGAAACCTGGGTGAATGATGCGCCGGGAGTCGGCGTAACATTTTTGGTCGCGGTCTCGCTCGCATCGAACGCGATCGCACTCGGCAAGGTCAAGGTTACGCGTTGATTCGCTTGCGGTTGCATCACGATCAAAATCACGGTGAAGGTTTCCGTCTCCATCACTTCCAACGGCACCGTCAGACCGAGTTTGCCGGATGCCGCAACGCCGCCGAGTCCGTAATAAAAAATGAGCGTGCGCGTTTCATTCGGCGCGAGCGGCTTGGGATCGTAATACAATCCCGCCGAACTATCGCCACCCCAGCCCGCGCCAACGCCGCCGACGCGCGGTAGATATTCCCACTCGGCATTATCGCCGGGCCAATACGCGAGCACTAAACGATCCGGCGGCGTCGCATCACCGCCGCGCATCGTGAGGTTGACGACCGTGCCGGGGCTGGCGACGTTGGGATATTCCAATGCTTGAATATAATCCGGCACGGACGCGCCGCGCAAATCTTTTGCGCGCGTCGTGATCGCGCTTTCGCCGGCGATGAGAAATGGCACGCCATCGTCCCCGCCGATGAGCGTATCGAGCATCACTCGCAACGCGACCTGGTGTGCGCGCGCGTCGCGATTCGTCAACGCGTACTCGATCCGCATCGTGTCAGTGCGCCGCGTGGTTGCGCCGGCAGTAAGCGTAACTTGTTGTTGTGTTTCAATTCCGCGATACGACCACGTCGCGATCATCCCAGTGCCGCGCATCTGTGGGCGCGTGGTGAACGATCCATCGCCCGCGCCAAAAATCGCGTTACTGCCATCCACTTGAACGCGCGTATTGTTCGTTTCGCCCGCGGCATCAAACGTCAACTTTTTGCCGGCGGTTGTTGACAAGCCGAATCGCCCAATCGAATCAATTCGCACGATCACTTCGGGCGTTGTGCTGATCGGTGGGAGCGGTGTGCCGGGCGCGGGCGTCATCACCACGAGCGGCGTCGCGGTTGGCGCGGGATGCGTTACATCGTAGACGCCAACGCCGGAGAGTGAAAGAAGCATACACAGCAACAGCGTCCCGGCAATCAAACCGTGCCGCGCAAGGTAACTCCAGTTGATCGTTCCAGCTTGCGTCGCATCAGCGACTGGCGCGGGTTGACGCGATGGCAGAGTTGGCATTGACGGCGTTAGCGGATGCCGACACGCGCTGCAGAATTTCGCGCCGGCGCGCACCGGTTGACCGCACTTGGGACACATCGCGCCGCTCGGCGCGGGCGTCAACGGCGCGCGACAATTGCCACAGAATTTCGCGCCCGCGCGCGCGGGCGTACCGCATCGCGGACAAGATTGCATTGCCATTCATCACCTCACTTGCGCGCGCGGCACAATCGCCAGCGTTTGCTTTTCGCGCACATTGTCCGGCTCGAGCGTTGCAATAATCTCAACGCGATTCGCCGGCGTGAGTGCGCGGACGTACCACGAGCGCGTCGTAAAATTTGCGTTCGCTTCTGGCGCAATCGGTTGCACCTCATCGCCTTCAACAAGTTTGAATGTGTCCGGCAATTTCAAGCGCACGCGTTGCCCGCGCCGCGGCTCACTCACCCGCGCGACAATCCAAAACGATTTGCCGACCTCGACCCGGTTCGATGAAATGCTCAGCCCCAAGCGCGTGTTGCCTGAGCCGACGCTCGAAATCGCGCCGAGACCATAGAACGCGACGATTTGGCGCGATTCTCCCGGCGCGAGCGCTTCGACCGGATAGAATAAACCGATCGCGCTGTCAGCGCCGCCGAGATAATTTTTAAAGCGCGCGCCGACACCGCCGACATCGCGCAGATAATCCCACTTGGCATCCGAGCCGGGCCACCCCGTGATCAAAACGCGTTCGGGCAAGGTCGCCTCGCCACTGCCGAGCGTGATGTTAATCACCACGCCCGGTTTTTCGAGATTCGCTTCTTCCAACACCTGGAAAAAATCGGGGACGGCATCGCCGCGCAAATCCACCGCACGATCGGTAATCCCGGCTTTGCCCGGCACCGCAAACGGTACGCCGTCTTCATCGCCAATGAACGTGTCCAGCATCATTCGCAAACCAACCGGGTGGGGTTTGGAATCGCGATTCTCGATCAGATATTCGATTCGCAATGTATCGTACAGATTCGTGCTACTGCCCAGCACAATTTCCAAGCGTTGCGTGAACAGCACGCGGCGATATTCCCACTCGGTTGTGTTCACCTCGCGCACAGTATTGGGCTCGCTGACGAGTGTGCCATCGCTCGAACCAAAGAGTGGCGTTTGATTATCCACATTGACGCGCGTATTGTTCGTGCCGCCGTTTTCAGAAAACGTCAATTTTTTATTGTCGTCGTCATCGCGATCCGGATCGCCGAGCGTGGTCTTGACACCGAACCGTCCATCTGAACTGACCTGAAACTCGATCACCGGATCGGGATACGCCGGTGCGGTTGGCAATTCAAGCGGTTGAGATTGCATCGGCACTGCGCCAAGCATGGTGCCACAGCGCGGACAAAATTTCGCGCCGGCGCGATTGAGAAGCGCGCACGCAGGGCAAGTTTCGCCGGGAATGAATGGCGGCGTGTACGGTTGCGGTGCGGAGAACGCGACGACCGCGCGTCCGCAGTACGCGCAAAAGCGCGCGCCAATGCGAATGGGTCTGCCACAGACTAGACAAGGTTGCATTTCATCCTCACACAACTTGCGCCGGAATTTTCGTCAAGCCGGCTTCGCGCGCGACGTAAATTCGATGCCGCCCGTTCAACACATCGTACGTGCCGTTCGGTTTCAATTCCAAGCCAATTTTTTCAGCGCCATAGTACGAATCGTACACATCTGTATAGCCGCGCACGTACGCGTCCGGCGAATAGTGCCCGATGCGATTCGCCTTGTCCCACGCGTCGAACGTTTCAGGCATCTCACCGCGTTCGAGCGCCGGCATCATTTGCTTGAGCATCTGCGCCTCGCGCAATTGCCCGGCATATTGCTCCGGCGATTTGAAATCGGCGGGCGATTGAATTTCGCGTTCGTTGATCTGGTTGAGCTCAACCATTTGCGCCTCACGCGATTGATCGGACACCGCCGCGGCATCGCGAATTTTTTGCTCCAACGCCGCGCGTTCGATTTGCCGCGCCGGGTGTTCGGCTTGATCGGTTTGATTCGTACGCATTTCAAAATGATCGCGCATTTTTACCTTTCTGGGCGGACAAGGATTTTATTTGTCCGCCACTGCATTAACGCACATTGATTGAAACGTAACTCGTCGCGCCATTCGAAAATGTGAGATCAGCCCAGGTGGAGCCGGTGAGCGAATAGTTGGGCGTGAATGTGAAATTGCCGGTGCGATCAAAGGTACGATTCACATCGTATGTAAATTCCTGGTTTGGTTGAAGCGTGAAATTTTCGAGCCAGTGAAAATCGTACGTCGCGCCACTACTGTGGCGACCCTTGACGCCGAAAAAGCGAAACGGCACCGGCGCGCCGCCGATATTTTTGGCGACAAAGCGCGCGTTGACACTTTGCCCGCGCGTGGGACTGCTTGGCGAAACGGTCAAACCCTGGGTCAACACGACGCGTCCCGGCGATGGCGGCGACGGCACATTCGTCCGCGTCGGCGTTGGCGTGCTTGCTTGTTGAATCGTGAACGACCAGGTATCGCTCCAATCGCTTTCGACCCCGCTCGCGTTGTGCGCGCGGATGCGCCATTGCATCGTGCCGGGCCACATCGTGCCGATGCGACACGTTGTGCCGCTCTGCCAATTGCACGGTGTCATCGTCGAGTACGGTCCGCCCCACAATTCAACTTTGTAGTGCGTCGCGTTCGACGCGGTATTCCAAACTAAAGTAACTTCGGTGCTTTGCGCCATGCTCGCGCCGTTGTTCGGACTCGATAACGCGGGACGATTTGCCGCAGGCGGCACATTCGTCCGCGTCGGTGTCGGCGTGATCGCTTGCTGAATCGTGAACGACCAGGTATCGCTCCAATCACTTTCGATGCCGCTCGCGTTGCGCGCTTTGACGTGCCACTGCATTGTGCCGGGCCACATCGTGCCGATGCGACACGTTGTGCCGCTCTGCCAATTACACGGCGTCATCGTCGAGTACGCTCCGCCCCATAGTTCAACCTTGTACTGCGTCGCGTTCGTCGCCGTGTTCCAAATCAAAGTTACTTCAGTGTTTTGCGCCAAACTCGCGCCATTGTTCGGACTCGATAATGTGGGACGATTCGCGGATGCTGGGATTGGCGTGCGCGTTGGCGTAACGGTAACATCCGACTGAATCGTGAACGACCAAGTGTCGCTCCAATCGCTTTCGATGCCGCTCGCGTTGCGCGCCTTGACGCGCCATTGCATCGTGCCGGGCCACATTGTGCCGATGCGACACGTTGTCCCATTCTGCCAATCACACGGCGTCATTCGCGAATAGGTTCCACCCCACAACTCAACTTTGTATTGCGTCGCGTTCGTCGCCGCGTTCCAAATTAAAATCACTTCGATCGCGGCAGACAAACTTGTGCCATTGTTGGGGCTGGCAAGCGATGGACGCGCGGCAAAAACCGGTTGAGGCGTGTGCGTCGCGGTTGGTGTAACGGTGATGATCCGCGTTTCACTTTGCACGCTGAACGTCCAGGGATCGCTCCAATTCGATTCTTGTCCGCTCGCGTTGCGCGCCTTGACGCGCCATTGCATTTGTCCTTCGCGCATCGCGCCGATGCGGCAGGATGTGCCGCTCTGCCAATCGCACGGAATCATCGTCGCGTACGGCCCGCCGGACAATTCGACTTTGTACTGCGTTGCATGCGCGGTCGCGTTCCAACTCAAAACAATTTCGTCCAATGTGAACCAGTTGGAACGATTGGCAGGCGCGCGCAGAGTTGGTGGATTGGGCACGGCGGCAGGCGGCGGAGGTGGCGGTGGTGGCGCGCCATTTGAAATTCGATTTTGAAAATCGCGCGTCCACGCGGAAACCTGGTCAATGTACAAACGCGTATTGTTTTCCGCTGAAGGCGCGTACGCGTTGATGATGCAAGTGATGTCAGCGCAGTTGCGACTACTGCCCGGTTTGTACTCGTACTGCAAAAGCCAATAGTACGCCTTGATGCCCGTGTCCATACTGGGATAGACCCCAAAGCGTCCGTTGCAACTCGTCGCGCCGTACAGCGGGCGCGTGCCGGCGCAAATAATGTTGCCGGGATTTTTGTTGCCCGCCGCCGCGCCATACGTTGCAAAATTGGCTTCTTTGCGAAACATCGCGAGCGCGAATGCCGGGTTCACACCGGCGCGTCCTGGTTCGATCTCCGCCAACGCATAATCGAGAATCGCTTGCCCGAATCCTTTCAAGCCGGCATTCGGCGAGCCGCCGGTTTCGGATGAGGTGATGATCGTTTCAATCGCGCCAATCACGCGACTGCGCTCGCTCGGTAACCAGCTCGTGTCCCAGGGATCGGGACCGCTATCGCGCGGCGATGTGTTCGTCGTCGTTGGCGCTTGAAGCACCAGGTTCACCTCGCGCGGGTTGACATTGCCCGACCAGCCCGCAAGGCGCGCGCGAAAATTGATCCGATGCGTTCCCGCCGCCGCGCCGCCAGTATCCCACGCGAGCGTACCGCTCGCGGCGTTCACCGTGCCCAGCATCGCGCCATCAATCAACACATCAATCGCGTTCACCGCGCGATGCCCGGCGTTGTCGCTCGCGCCGACGGTAATTTGCACGCGCGTTCCAACCGTTGGCGCGTTCGGATTAAAACTGTACGTGTACGCGACAAGCGGATCGGGCAGTGGCGGCGGCGTGGATTTGCCGTGAATAAATTCAATCCCGTCTTCCCAAGTTACATCGCGTTCATCATATTCGTGATACGCGTCCCAGTTATATTCCGCGACCCGAAAGGTGGTCGCGTCTGTTACGCGAATGACGTACGCGACATGCCCGCAACAATTCGACCCGCCGGCTTTGCCCTGCGCCCACACCGCAATCGCGCCGACGCGCGGTGTTGTATCTACAACAAATCCTTGCGCCCGCGATGCGCCAGCCCATTCATAACCATGCCCGGTATTGAATCGCAAATCCGCGCGACGCTCGGCGGCGTACCAAGTGCACTCGCCCCAAAAGCGGGGATAGTATTTATTTTCCGGTTCCGCCGCGCGCGCGGCAAGCCACCCGACACCAATCAACGTGAGCCCTAACAAAACAGAACGAATAATTTTTCGAGTCAACATAGCCGCCTCTTTCAAACGAACGCTCCGGCGAGCGTTATCTACTTGATCAATTTGAAACTTGCCATCACGCGTTGAATGTGATCGAGCGCGTCCGGCGCGTCGCCGCGCGCGTACGCGTTGACAATATAGTATTGCCCGCGATGTTCGATCCAAAAAAATTCTTGTACACTGCTCGGCGCGCTAAAAAATGCGCGTGCGCTGAATGCGGGTGCGTCGTCAATCGTCGCCGCGTCGAGCGGCGCGTCGAGCCACGCCCAGCGTTGCATCACCCATTCGCCGAGCGGCTGAGCGGCGCGCGGCAAATATGAAACCGTGACGCGCGCGGATTCGTCCGGCGTCGCGCTCTGCGAACTGGTGTTGTTCGGCGCGTTCGACAAGATGAGATCGTAGCGCATCCCGCTTTTTTCATTCGTCTTCGCTTGATAAACGTACCAACCCGGCGGATAGCGCAATGAATACCCGGCACCGGCGAACGTTTGCCAGGTCATCGCGATCACCGGCGCGGGCGTTGCCTCTGGCACAAGCGTAACACTGCCAGGCGCGAGCGGCGTGTTTATCGTCGCGGTTGGACTCGCGCTCGCGATCTCGGTTTGGTTATTCGCGCTGATCCACGCGACGATGCTGACGAGCGCGCAGACCAGCATGACCACCGCGCTTGCGAACGCGGGGATCAACCATTTGGATCGCGCGCTCCCCTTTTCCGCGCCGCGATAAATGATCGGCGCGCGCGCGCCTTGCGGCAGATCGCTCCGGCAGTTCGCGCAAAATTTCGCGCCGACGCGATTTGCCGCGCCGCATTGCGGACACTTCACCGCGCCCAAACCCGAAGGATCTGCGAGACCCTTTCGGTTTTGCATTCCCGCGCCAAGCGACACGCGACATTTGCTACAAAATTTCGCGCCGACGCGATTTTGCGCGCCGCACTTGGGACAGGTGATGCCACCCAAACCCGAAGAGGTCTCGTGAAGCGGACCCTTCGGGTTTCCGACCGCGCGCCCGCATCGCGGACAGAATTTCGCGCCGGATTTGAGCAACGCGTTGCAAGACGAACAAGTTAGTGATGCCATAGGTGATTCCAGATTTTTGATTTCAGATTGCGAATTGCAAATTGCGAATTGTAAATTGTAAATTGTAAATTGTAAAACGCGAATCTGATTGATCGAACGTCGGGCGATCAATCGCCCGCCTAGTCCAGGTCGAAACGGGATGAATCACGTTACGAAAAAATCGCGATTCCAATTTGTCGAACATCGGGCGATACGCAAGCGTCGCCCCGCCTAGTCCAGGTCGAAACGGGATGAATCACGTTGGAAAAAACGCGAATCCAATTTATTGGATTTCGACCTGCTCTTGCCGTGCGATGGAATCGCACGCGGCTTTCGCAACAAAAAATTTTCGCGCTTCAGAATTCCAGAATTTCAGAACCCAGAATCCCAGGATCAGGGTGAGCGGGCGCAACGAAAACCAACGCCGCTGTACGAGATAGTGGGAGCGGAGTTGTGGCGGTAAGCCGCGCGCGCGTCGTAAATGCCGTTGTGCCACGCGCCGCCGCGCAGGACGCGATATTGCCCGGAACTGGGTCCGGCCGGATTGTTGCGCGGCGAACTCGCGTAATATTTTTCATCGTACCAATCCGCCACCCATTCCCACACATTCCCGGATAAATCCATCGCGCCGTACGGACTTGTGCCAGACGGATATGCGCCAACCTGAGTCGTGTCACCTTTATTGCCCTCCGCAGAGTTCAATCTACTCGCGTCAAACGTGTTGCCCCACGGATAAACTCGCGCGTCCGTACCACGCGCGGCTTTCTCCCATTCCGCTTCGGTCGGCAAACGCTTGCCCGCCCATTCGCAGTACATCTTGGCTTGTTCCCAATTCATGTAAACCACCGGGTAATTGTTGTACTGTGCGTTGCCAAAGTACGCATCGCGCGTGTACGATTTTGTTTCACTTTGACGCGAACATTTGCCGGCATTCAAACACGCGGCATACAGCGTGTTCGTCACCTCGTACTTGTCCATCCAAAACGCATCGAGGTAAACCGTATGCACCGGCTTTTCGTCGCTGGCGCCGCTATCACTCCCCATCGTAAATTCGTCCGCCGGCACAAACATCATCGGCGCATTGTCCGGCGCGAACGCGCGCGTGTCGCCGGCGCTGGGCATCGGGGTAACGCGCGGCGTGGCAGTTGGTGTTGATGTTGGAATCGGCGTTGCGGTAACAACGAATAGCGTTTGCGTTGGGGCGGCGGTTGGTTCAGGTGCATTTGTTGGTGGGGCAAGTGTCGGCACAGATGTTGCCACAACTACCGCCGCTTTGGTCGGTGGTGGAATTGTCGGCGCAGGCGTTGGCGCGCGGAATAAAAACGACATCGCGCCGAAGAATAGCACTCCCAACACAAGCATCGCGCCCGCGCCGCCCAGCGCCCACACCCAAATCGGAACGCGCGACGCGGTCGGCGTTGTCGGTGCAGGCACATTCACATACGCGGGTGGCGCGGGCTGGGTCGGCGCAATCGGCGCGCGCAACGCGGCTTGCATCAGCGCGGCATTTGGAAAACGTTGCGCGTTTTGCAGGGCGAGCGCGGTTTGCATCACATTCTCCGTGTTCGCGGAAACCGTGCCGTTGAATTGGCGCGCCGGTGTCAGCGGCTTGCCATTCGCGCGTTCCGGCGCCGGAGGCGGCTCGGTCGCGGTCAACGCAAAGTACAAGGTCGCGCCGAGCGCGTACACATCCGTGCGTTCATCCGTCCCGCCATAATACTGTTCGAGTGGTGCATAACCCGGCGAGCCGATGCCGTGCGCCGCCGAAATCGTCGGTCTGCCGCTCGCCATCATTTTCGCGATGCCAAAATCCACGAGCATCGCGACGCCTTGCGGTGTGATAATAATGTTTTGCGGTTTAATGTCGCGGTGAATAATCCGGTTTGCGTGCAGATAGTTCACCGCATCGAGAATTTGATCCAGCCACGCGAGCGCGTCCGTTTCGCGCAACGCGCCGCGCGTTTGCACGATCTCCGCCAAGTTTTGTCCCGCGATATAATCCATCACGAGATATTGCAAACCATTCCCCTCGATAAAGTGATCGCTGACGCGCGGCAAGTTGTTATGCCGCAACGCGGAGAGGATGCGCGCCTCCGCGTAAAACAATTGCGCGTCGCCGCCGCGATTTTCTTTGACGACGACCTGGTTGCCCAAGCGCACATCGTGCGCGAGGTACACATCGCCCATTCCGCCGCCGCCAATATGCCGGGCGATTTGATAACGATTTTGTAAAATTGTTCCGTTGATCAGCATCGCGATCCTTTATCATCCAAAATTTTACATCGTAGCATCGTCGCCGAAACCACGATAATTCGTCAACCACAGATTTCACAGATTACACAGATTTTGTCGCTTCATCTGTGAAATCTGTGAAATCTGTGGTTCGTGTTACCACGTCACCGTCCACGTAACTCCACCACCGAACGAAACGCGATCACCGGGACGCAGAATTTCCGGCGCGCGCGGTATTACGCGCCGACCATTCACAAACGTTCCGTTACTGCTTCCCAGATCAACCAACGTCACGCGCGCGCCATCCCAGGTCAACGTTGCATGTTGGCGCGAAATTTCCGGCGCGTCCAGGTGAATCGTATTTTGCGCCGAACGTCCGACCATGCTCGTGCCGCGCGCGAGCGGACCGATGCGCCCGGCAGGACTAGTCAACCACACCGATCCCGACACCGGCGGATTGATCACCGGCGCGATGGGCGCGCGCGGTTGATTTGGGCGCGGCGAGAGCGGCGGCGCGCTGGGGCTGGGCACGGCGGATCGCGTCGCGAACAATAACAGTGCCAATCCGCCAACACTGCCAACTAGTCCACTGCACATGAGCAAACCCAAAACCAGGATTGCGCCGCTCGACAAACCAGGTTGCGGCGCGCGCGGAATCGCGACAACCGTGGGTTGCGCGGTCGGTGGCGCGGTGGGTTGTGGCACAACCGCGACGCGCGTCGGCGACAACGCGGTCACAGTTGCCGCGATGCGCGGCGCGGTCGCAGTTGGTGCGACAACCCGAACCGTCGGCGTGATTGACCCATCGCCGGGAAGGTGCAAACGCCCGCCCCCCGAATCGCTGTCCGCGCCAGCAGTGCCCATATCAATCGCGTTTGATACCAAGTATGCTTTGACCTCGTTTGCCGTCATTCGGGAAAAACGTCCCCACACCAACGCGGCGGCGCCGGACACATGCGGCGCGGCGGCAGAGGTACCGAAAAACGCGCCCTGCGCGGTTTTGACTCCCGCCGGCGCGACCAGGTCGGGCTTGATTCTGCCGTCGTTCGTCGGTCCGCGCGAGCTGTACGCTTCCAGCGCATTGGTACGCCAAAAAATCGCGCCGACCGAAAGTGAGCCGCGCGCATCCGCCGGCGAGCCCAAACTGTACGCCGGCGTGGAATGATCCAAATTGCCATTGTGGACAAACAAATCTAGGATTGCATTGCGAACCGTTCGCTTGGCAAGAATTTTTACAAAATAATTCGTCTGGCGCGGCGGGCGCAAAATGATTGCCTCGACCGGACGATCACCCGCTTTACTCGCTTGCCGATCCTCACTGCGCGCGACCAAATTGCCCTGACCATCGTACAAAAAAAGATCATAATCTTCGCTCGCGTTGCCGCTCCAATCATCCCATTGCAAAATCAAACTCGACCGCGACGCGGACGGATCGACGATCAATTTCAGCGTTTGCCCGCCGCTGGGAAAACTCAGCCATTGATTCGCGCTTGCCCCGCTCACGATCGCGCGATAATGCCCCTCGCCATAATTGCCCGCCGAATTCACCCACACCACGCCTTTGACGGCAATCGAATCCACAAAACGCGCCCGCGAGCCGGTGCCATCCGTTGGATCGCCCATTGTCCCGGCGGAATGTGAAATGATTTGCACACCTTGATCGATCAGCCAGGCGACGGCGGCGCGTTGACTCGCCTCGCCGCTATAATACGCGAAATAAAATTCCGCACCCGGCGCCATCGCATACGCGACCTGGGCGCACAACGTGCCGTGATTTTCATCCGTGCTATCCGGCTCTTCGCCGGCAACAAACGATTTCGCCGTAACGCGCGCCGGCAAAGTTTTGCCCAGTAGCGGTTTATACTCGTCGAAACCCAGATCCAAAATTCCGATCTTGACGCCTCTGCCGGTAAAACCGGCTTTGTGCCATTGCTCCGCGCCGGTCGTGGCAACGGCTTCGCTCCACATTTCGATTGCACCACCCTGGTTCGGCGTCGGCATGCGGATTTTTAGCACATGCTTGAGTGCCGTCAACTGCGAAAAAATTTTGCCGGGATTTTCCGCGCGCGCGATCTGTTCGATCAAAGCCAATGGAATCGCGATCTCGATCAATTCATCGTACGCGCCCACAATCGTAATGCCCATTTTTTGTAATTCGGTCGCGACTGCCGCGACATTATCCGCGTGATCCACCAGCAACGTAATTTGCAACTCGCGCCGTTTGTTGAGCAAGCCGCGTTCACGCGCGAGATTTTCCGCCGCCGCAATTCCGCCTTGCTGATACGCGAGCATAAATTCTTTGTACGCCGAGCCCAGCGCCGGGTCTTGAAGAATACTTGCAATTTCCGGATACTGCGCGGCTAACTGATCGAGCGCGACGGGTGGAACAAAAACGATAGCTGGCGTCGGAGATTGGTAAATTGAAAATAACAACGCGCCGCCAGCAACCAGGAACGTGACGGCGCTCACCACAACAATCACACTGAGCAAACGTTTGGATGATTTGATCCGATTAATCACTCGTCCCTCTTGAGAAATTGTTTCGCGCTTGCGATTTCCGAATCCCGATTTACGAATTACGAATTACGACTCACATCCTCTGCCCACACCGCGCGCAAAACCTGGCTTCGACGCGATTCGGATGCGCGCAACGTGAACACGCGCGCGTGACCGGCGCGGGTTGATCCGCGCGCGGCGGCGTTCTCGGACTCGTTTCGCCGCGCGCGCGATAACGCAAACGCGCCGCGCCCAATTCGATCACATCGCCGGGCTGAAGTAAATGATGTGTGATCGGATTGCCATTCACGCTCACCGCGCCGCTCGCCGGGACAATCGCGAATGTGCCGCGCTCGGCGCGCAGTTCGGCGTGTCGCGTTTCGATCCCGCGATCCGACAAATAAATATCGTTGCGCTCATCGCGCCCGATCACGAGCCGCGATTTGTCGAGCAAAATCTCGCGCCCCTCTTGACGACCGGCAAGCACGCGTAACGCGCCGTGCGCCAACACGGTTTCGACAAGCGCGATCAAAATGCCGATGCACGCGCCGAGAATGACGAGCGCGATAAACCGGCTCGCGACATCCCAGCGAATGATCAGCCCGACAAAATCGAACATTACGCCGCCGATGAAACCGCCGAGCCAGCCGCCGAGCGCGGCATTGCGCGCGCCGATCAATGAAAATCGCCGGACACCTTCGGACAAACCGATGCACAAACCAAAGATGCTCCACCCAATGCCGCGTCCGAAAAAAAGACAGCCCGCGATCATTCCGTACACCGTTTGCGCGATCACCACGCCGATCACGCCGCCGACCGCGCCGATAAGCAAACCGATCAGCGCGCCGCGCAACGCGATCGCGATGGAACGCAACGCCAATCCTTCCGCCGCGCCGAGCACGACGCCGAGCATCATTCCAATCGGCAGAGCCCACAATGCGAGACCGAAATACAGTTGCGCGATGCCCATGAAAAATGATCCGAACGCAAGCCAATACACCGGCTCGGCAAACAGCCAGCCGAGAAAACCGCCCAGCGCGCCGGCGAGTAGACTGCGGAGGATTTTGTTTTGGAAAATCATTAGTCTTACCTTCGTTTTCGGTTTATATCAGTAATCCGATCCGGTGCGCGATTGGTGAAAGATCGAGTTATGGGCTTTGATCTTATCAAAACTTTCGTATCTAGTTTTGATGAGATCATTCACACCGCGAGTAAGATCGGCTGAATAGTTCCTCCACACGCGCCCTTCAAACTCCGGATCCTGACCAGGCACCGGCTCTCTCGCCGTTAACAGTTGCCACAACGTTTTTCCAAGCGTATAAGCAACAAAGCCCGCGTTGGGCCATGGCAATGTTTCACCCTTTTCGTAAAGCGCAAAATATTCCGGTGGAACATACGCGAGATGATGGGGCCACTGTTGTTTCCAAGGTTGACATGGCACTACAGAACCGGCATCAACCACGCGAATCTGTGTGTCCATCCGAATCGATGGAAGAATACGGATTTTTTCTGGATCTCTTGGACGCCTTCTTTGCCAACCTGGTTTACCGCGCCGATCTCGCTCGTTCACAATCATTATATTTTGTGGTCGCAAATCAGTATAGAGATAGCCGTACCCACCTGGCGCAAGCATTTGGCACAGCTCTAAAACTTCATTGGCGACCTGACAAGCAAGCCGTTCAATGGCTTGCCAGTTCTTCGGTTGTGATTTGTGTACATAACCAATCGCGTCGTCTAATGTCTCTCCTTGCACAAATTCCATCACAAGAAATGGGTCCACATCAGCGACTGTACTGTTCCACCAAGTATCATGGAGTAGATTGACCGCCTCAAAAACATCATACCACTCTGGGAAGATTGTTCCAGTAAAGACATTGAGAACATGTGCTTCCCAAAGAATCGCGGCTCTCGAACCATTGATTTTTTCTGCAGTCAGGTAGGCAGAGCGGTGATATTCGCGCAATGGCATCTTCAAAAGCAATACCAATTCTGGGAACAGAATATCTTCCACCTTGTACAAGATTCCCTGCCCGCCTACATCAAACAATTCAATTAGCCGATATCTGTCATCAAGCACATTACCGACCCGCCCGATAAGTTGATCGTAGAGGATGAGACCCTCTTCTATATTGATTTGTAATTTTTGACGAACTGAGGATTCGATCATTTATTTTCCGTCAACCACATCTGGTTCACCCAAGGGTTTACAGGCGAGGCGTTCGCCTTTTAATTAAAAATTGCGTACCGTTGAACCGCGCGGGTCAGTTCTCACCCACAATTGATCCTTCAATGGCAAATCCTCGATTCGTCCACCCGTTTGTAGGGTTGTGATCGCGTTGCGAAGCGCGTTCAAGTGTTCAGGATCGTAACCTTTACGCGTGGCGATGTCGAGTCGCGCCATTAAAGCAAGCAATTGTTTGTGTGGATCGGCACTCCGAAGCATTTCGAGGAAAGTAAATACTTCTTCAACCTCGTCATCTTTTAGTTTGAATCGGCGCGGGTCTGCATCACGTTCAACCAAAATTGTGAGCGATTGAGTTCGCGGACTACCTTGATAGTTGTAACGAAGTGTTGCTGTGGCAATATGTTCGGTATTTTGATTCGCCCGCTGTAACCGACATTCAAAACACCAGATATATTCTTGCCCAGACTCCAATGCCTCAATGCCGGTAGCAAACACATTACGATTGTAAACATTACTACCCAGCAATCGAGCGATGGGACTGTACCGAAACACATCACCCGGCTTCACCTGTGGGCTGAAGGTAATCTCCAAACTCGCATCTGTCGCAATGATATTTTGACTTGTTTGCACGAATCGACTGAACGCGTTAGTGATGTCATAGGTACTCACACTAGGAGACGTTGCGACCGGTTTGAATGAGCCGCCACGACAACTGGTCAACATCGTTTTTAATGGTTCGACCTGCCAATCAGTTCCCAGCCCATACGCATAGATCTCGATGTTTGAATTACGAATCGTCTCGAACAGCGAACCGCATGACTCGATATCGTGGATCTGACCATCGGTCAGCAAAACAATGCGATGCACACTATTCGGCTTTTGGAACTGGCGCGTAATTTCAATCGCTTTGGACAAAACCCCATATAGATGGGTCTCATCTCCTGGCGATTTCGTGACGCGTGAAGAATCAATTAATCCTCCTTCCGCACCGATTTTGAGCGTTTTGTAATCCTCCACCAATTCTGTGGCGAAAATGAGGTCATGTTCCTTCGCGAACACAAGAATTGACAAGAGGGCATTAGACGGCAAAGCTGATGCGAAGTGTTGCGCCGACTGAAGGGCGGGTAAGTATTTCTGTGCGCCCACATTATCATACCGTCCCATCGATCCACTCACATCAAGCAACAAACAGAAATGCGTTTGCACGGGAAGCATCATCGTCGCGCCTTTTGTGGCGATCTTGATTCTGAATTGTGCAAGCGGATTACCATTTTTTTCGAGAATCGGATGCACAAAATCTGCATCTATCGCAAAAATGCCTCCCAGGTTTTGCAGTGCTTGCTGCAGATGACGAGCGGATTGGGGACGTGCGCCAGGATGATAGTTAAGCGCATCCACTACCAACGCTTCCAATGCCGGAGAAATATTTGAAACAACTGTCCGCAACATCGGGAATTGGAAAGGCACCGACTCGCGTCCAGACAATAAATGATGCATGGTCGCTCCAAGCGCGTACAAATCACTGCGCGGTTCAGGGCGACCTTGATACTGTTCTAGCGGTGTGTACATTGGCGTGCCGAAAGGAGTTACCGACTGATTCGGCGCAAAGTGACGCGCAATGCCAAAATCAATCAACCGAATCTGTCCATCACTCTGCAACATCAGGTTTGCTGGTTTTAGATCCCGGAAGACGATCACCGGTTGTTGTTCGTGCAGATATGCCAAAACATCGCAAATTTGCAATGCCCAATCAACGACGCGCTTTTCGTCTATCGGTCTTCCCTCTCGCTTGAGAACTTCTTCTAGATTTTCTCCTTCCACGTAATCCATGACCAAGTAATGCCGCCCGTTCTCAGTAAAATGATCGTAGACTCGCGGAATGTGTGAATGGCGTAGACGGCTCAAGATATTCGCTTCGCCTTCGAACATTCGCTCCGCAACCTGACGCTGTGCTGGATCGGAAAATTGTTCCAGCATCTCTTTAACTACACACGCTTGATTTCCCAGATGGCTATCATTTGCCAAGTACACCGCCCCCATACCGCCACGTTTCAGCAAATTGACAATCGTGTATCGGTTGTACAATCGATTTCCCATCGGGGATGTCCCAGCTGTCGGAGGGACGCCAAGCGGTCTGCCACAGGTATTGCAGAACCGCGCCTCAACTCGATTGTACGCATGACAAATTTGACACTGTATCATGATCTCATCTCCTTCAAAATGAATGTGAAATGTAATTACTTTTTCACCTTGAACGCAATCTCCGTCGCGCCAATCCAAAACCGGTCGCCGTCATTCAACACGTACTTTTGCGCGGGTTGATTTTGAACACGCGCCAGGTTGTTCGGAATCATGCTGTGCAAAACAAACTTGCCGCCCTCTTGCCGAATCTCGATGTGGCGCGGCGCGATTTGCGGATCGTTCGAAATAATCCAATCATCGCGCCCACTGCCGACCGAGACGCGTTGCTTGAAAATGTCAAAGTACAATCCTTCGCGCGGACGACCTTGCACACGTTGTTGCGTGATCTTGATCGTCGCGCGTTTCGTCACGGCTTGGATGAACGCAATGAACATTCCGACAAACACCGCGAGCAGAACAAAACCCATCGCGCGCGCGATCCAGGGCAAACGCAGAGACGACGCGAGTGCGAGCAAAACCGCGCCGCCGACGAGTCCGCCCAGGCATCCACCCAAACTGCTCGCGATCGTTTTCCACAACGACCACGCCGCGATCCCCGGTGCGATTCCGACCGCGACGCCAAAGATCGCCCAGCCGATCACGATCAATCCTTGCTGAAGCGCGCCGGTCAATGGCAAATTAAGAAACAGAAAATTTGCGAGCAGTAAACCGACCACACCACCGATCAATCCGATCAGCGCGCCGATGAAACAACCGAGCGCAGTCGGTCCGGCTTGCGTCGTCGTGTTGTACTTTTCGAGCGCGCCGATCATCGCGCCGACAAACACGCCGACGAGCGCGCCATCGGCGAGTGCGCGCAGGTACGGATCCACGATCGCGATGCCGGTCAAACTCCACACCGGGTCGAGCAATGCCCACGCGACCAGCGCCGCCCACGCGCCCAAAACCAGGTTGTATGAAATGCGAAGAAAGCGATCCATTGAATTATTCCTTTTGGAACAGGGACGGAACGGTGTCCGTCCCCTACCAGGTTTTACGGACAGACCGGATTCGTAACGCTCGGCGTACACGGCGGACGCGTGCGCGTTGGCGTTGGCGTCGGCGGCGCGATGAGCGTGATCTGATCCGTTTGCGATCCGCCGGACGATAATGTGATCGTGATCGGCGCGTTCGTGCGCGCGCGCAGTGCCTGCACCATCCACGAAACCTGGGTCAACGGCACGCCCACTTGCGGCACGGCTTGTTCTTCGTCACCGCTGATGCGTTGTAATTCCGGCGGCAATTCGATCTTGACGCGTTGCCCGGCTTTGGGATTTTGCACGAGCGCGGTGATATAAAATTTTTCGCCGACACGCGCCTGGCGTTGCGATAACGCGAGCGCGAGCGTGCTCGTCAACTCCGGGCGCGAAATTTCGCCGAGACCGTAGAACGTGGTGTAGCGTCGCGCCTCGCCGGGCGCGAGCGATTTGGCATCGTAATAAATTCCGACCGCGCTATCGAGTTTGTTTTCGCCTTTACCGGTGTTGCCACACTGTCGCATCGTGCCGATCGCCGCACCGCCAACCTCTTGCAGAAAATCCCAGCCCGCGTTGTCGTCGCACCAGGGCGCGATCACAAATCGATCCGGCGCGGTTGCATCGCCGCCGCTCAATGTGATCTGAACGACAACACCAGGATTGGCAATGTCTTGATTCTCGTACACATGAACGTAATTTGGAATGTCCGCGCCGCGCAGATCGAGCGGGGTCGCGATCAAACCAGGGCGACCTGGCACGAGAAACGGCACACCGTCGTTATCGCCGATCAACGTGTCAATCATCCAACGCAAGCCGACCGTGTGCGTAATCGCGTCGCGATTTTCCGCGGTGTACTCCACGCGAAATGTGTCGAATCGCCAGGTCGAAGTGCTTTGCACGATCTGAACGGTTTGCGTAAACGCGACGCGATTAAATTCCCACACCGCCGTCATTTCGGTGCCAACGGGATTGAGCGCGGGCGCGCGCACAAAGCGACCTTCGCCTTCGCCAAAGAGCGGCGTCCTGGTATCCACTTGAACGCGCGTGTTGCTTGTGCGACCGTTCGGCAATTGCGTCGTGCGCTCCTGGCGAAACGTCAACGGTTTGTTGTTGTCATTTGATTTTGCCGGATCGCCTTCGGTGGTTTGAAAACCGAAACGCCCGGTCGTTGTGAAAATGTGCATCGCGACAACCGGATGCGGCGGGTTCGCGGTCGGCGTTGGAATGATCGTTGGCACGGGCGCGGGCGTCGGCGTCGGCGGATCGGTCGGCGTAACCACCGGCGTTGCTGGACCGGCGACAAGTGTCGGCGTGCCAACGCGCGTCGTGTCCACGTAACCGATCCCCGCCAACGTTACACACAAACACAACGTCATCGCGATCAAGCCGACCAACGCCATTGCCGGAAATTTTTTCGGTGGTGGCGGCGGCGGCGGAACGATCGCTGTGCCGAGTTGCGGTTGACGCGGCGATGGCGTGGGTTGCGACATGATGTGCGTCGGTTGCGGCACGGGCGGCGGCACAACATTGGTGCGTTGCGGCATCGGTTGTTGCGGCGACGCACTCGGCGCGGTTGGTTGCGCCAGCGGTTGCCGACACTGCACGCAAAACTTCGCGCCCACGCGATTGTCTTTTCCGCAATGCGGGCATTTTACGCCGGCGGATGCCGGCGGTTGCGCGGCCGATTGCGCGGGCGGTTGTTGACCGGGCGGAAGCGGTGCGGTCGGTCCCGCGATTTGCGCGCCGCACTTGGAACAAAAATGCGCGCCCGGTTTATTGCTGGGATGACCACAGTTAGGACAAGGTGCAACCATACTACCTCCCAAATTCAAGTCGCGCGCGCGGCGCGCTTACTTGGTGAAAAATTCCTTTAACTTGAGCCACGCGCAAGTGGAAACGGTAAACATCCCGGTAAAGCCAAGCATGATCGCCCACACAAAGAAAAGATGTTTGCCGGTGTGACCATAATTGATCGTCAAGTCCGTCGCCGGCATTTTGCGTCCGCCGAGAATCGCGAGATCGTTCAAGTGCCACATATCAATCGTTGAGCCAAGCGCGTTCAACGTCCAGTGCGTTGTCGTGAGCCACGAGAACACGCGCGTAATGCCGGGCAGATCGAAAATCGCGCCGGCGAAAAAAATTTGCATGAACAACACGAGCAAGATGACATAGATTACCATCCCCTCCGAACTCGCGAGCGCGGAGATGAGCAATCCAAGCGTGATGCTCGCGATCGTCGCGAAGACAAGCGTGATGTACATTTCAAGCGGACCTGGCAAAATCGCGCCGTCCCAAGGCAAGCGCACTTTGAACGCGATGATCAACAACAACAGCGCGGCTTGAATGAAACTGAACGACGACAGCACGGTGATTTTGGAAAACACGTATGGCAAGATGCCCAGGTTCACCATGCGCTCACGGCGATAGACCGCGCGCTCGCGCACGATCTCGTACGCCGCGGCGAACAATCCGAGCAAAACGGCGGCGAGCGCGATGATGAACATTAATTTTTGCGCGTCGGTGAACGGCGTGAAATTGCCAGGCGGCATCGCGTTGATCGCCGCGTCGCGTTTGCTCATTTTGGGCACGAGCGCGTCCGGCTCTGCGATCAACAACGCGAGCAAGCCGATCAACGGCATCACCGCAAAGAGAATGAACAAGGTCAACTTGTCGTGAAAGATCAATTCGAAATTGCGCCGCGTCAAAATCCACCATTGCCGGAGCGGCGATGCGTTGGCGCGTTTGGGCGCGCCCTGCTGGGCGGCATTCGCACCGGGCGATGCTTGCGCTTGCGCTAAACGTTGCGTCACATATTGTTGATAGAACGACGAGGCGCGAAATTTTTGTTCCCAGGTTTCCGCCGCGGTGGGATCGTTCGGGTCTTCGAGTTTCGAGTAAATGTCCGAAAAATCGTTTGACTGGAAAAAGGTTTTTGCCGCGTGCGGCGGTCCGAAAAACACCAATCGTCCACGCGCCATAAACGCGACCAGGTCGCATTGATCAATGTTCGCGGTTGCGTGCGTCACCAGGACAATCGTCCGCCCGCCGTCCGCGAGCTGATTCATCAGCGCCATCATTTTCTTTTCGAGACCGGGATCGAGTCCCGACGTTGGCTCATCGAGAAAAAAGAGCGCGGGTTGCGCGAGCAATTCAACCGCGATGCTCACGCGTTTGCGTTGTCCGCCGCTCAAACTGTTGACGACCTGGTCGCTCTGGCGCGCGATCTCGACTTTGGTCAACGCGTCCTGGATCGCGCGTTCAACTTCCGCGTCGGACAAATCCGGGGAGAGTCGGAGTTCGGCGGCGTACCGCAACGCGCTCTTGACGGGCAACGTTTTGTGAATGATGTCATCTTGCGGCACGTAGCCCAGCATCGCGCGATAGATTTCAAATTGCTGATAATAGTCCGCGCCGTTGATCATCACTTGCCCGTGCGGCGCGCGTTGAAAACCGGAGAGCGCGTTCATCAACGTAGATTTGCCCGCGCCGCTTCCGCCGACGAGCGCGACAAACTCTTTCGGAAAAATCGAAAGCGAAACGTCGTTCAACAAAATTTTCGTGCCGCCCTTGATCGGCACCGCGCGATGCAAACGGATCGCATCGAGCCGGATGTTGCCCGCGATGTTGTAATTCGTCAGTCCCGAATGGGAATAACTGAGTTGAAACGGTCCGATTTGAATGACATCGCCGGCTTGCAAGCGCTGGCGCGCAATGCGCGCGCCGTTGACGAATGTGCCGTTCGTCGAATGCAGATCGGTGAGCGTATGTCCCGCGCCGTCAAAATCAATGCGCGCGTGTTGCCACGATACATTCGGCGAGTTGAGCGGCACGGTCACTTGCGGATTGCGTCCGATCAAAATCGTCGGTTGATTGAGGTTGAGTTGAATCTGTTGTGCGATTGCTTGCGCCGCGCTGTCGAGGTATGTGAGCGACACCGAATTGCCCAACGCGTCGCCGATGCGGATCGTGTCGTTGTGGCGCAAGGTATGGTTCGGCACCTTGACGCCGTTGAGCAGTAACCCGTTCTTGCTGTTCAGATCGCTGATGCAATACGCCGCGCCGGTGCGATCCAAGCGCGCGTGATGCCCGGACACGAATTGATGCGCGATGATGATCTGATTATCCGGCGCGCGTCCGAGTGCGATCGTTTGCGCGTTGAGCGGATATTCCTGGATCGCGCCTTGCCCCGACATTCGCACAACCAGGCGCGTGGTCGTGGAAATGCGTTGTGTGCCGGAGGACGACGCGGCGGGCAAGGGCTTGCCGCATCGCGCGCAAAAGCGCGCGGCTGGTTGGTTTTGAAAATTACAGTGCGGACATGGAAACATGAATTGTTACTCCACGAAAATCTAACCAGTGATTATCTGGAAAAATTGATTTCAAATTCGATAGGGAACGGACGCCGTTCCGTTCCAACACAGAGTTGCTACAGCGATCATTCCCTACCCCAAACTAATCCGACATTCGCGTTAATGCTCACGCGCGGTGTCGTAATCGCACGAGCCGCAGGAGGTGCAATGCCACTCGGAATGACCACCGCTAAAAATGCCGTGGCTTTTGTAGACCCATTCAAAGATTCGATCTTTCCAACAACTCTTGCAAAAGAACCATTTTTGCTCTGGCATTTTTTCTGCTCCTTGAGAATTTTCAGACCGGGCGGTCTTGAATTTGATCGCCCATTTAATTCGCGCGTACGTCGGGCGATCAATCGCAAATTCAGATCGAATCGCGCACATCGAACGTCGGGCGATAGAATCGCCCGCCTAGTTCAGGTTGAAACGTGATGAATCACGTACGAAAAATCGCGAATCCAATTTGTCGGATTTCTACCTTGTCATGCTGTATGATTTACCATACGGCCATGCAGAGGACAAGGAACTAATAACTCTTCACACAACGAAATCCCACAAAGACGTCTTCAAATGTTACGTCCATCCTGTTACGATTTGTCGTGCGCACGCCAATCCGATTACTGTTCCACCCGCCACCGCGCAAAACGCGGAACTGTCCAGAACTAGGTCCTGTCGGATTGTTTCGCGGCGAACTGGCATAATAATTTGTATCATACCAATCCGCCACCCATTCCAAAACGTTTCCCCCCATATCGAACGCGCCGTACGGACTTGTGCCACCAGAGTAATTCCACACTTGCGTTGTGTCTCTTTTATCCCCTTCACTTGAATTGAGCAAATTTTTGTCGAACGTGTTACCCCAGGGATAAATCCGTCCACTTGTTCCGCGTGCGGCTTTTTCCCATTCCGCTTCAGTTGGCAAGCGCTGTCCTGCCCATTCGCAGTACAACTTTGCTTGATTCCAATTCACCCAAATCACCGGGTAATTATCAAACTGTGAATTACCATAGTACGAGCTACGTGTATAGGAAACTTGATTTGGTGCGATACATTTTCTTGCGTCCACACATTTTTTGTACTGTGCGTTCGTCACCTCGTACTTTGGCAATGTCAGATTAGGATGAATCGTTCTGTTCTTGCTGTTTTCTCAACCGGCTACTCGTTGACCGCGCGCGGTTGACGAGATGTGTCACCACCAGTTGACGCGCACTCTCTGGCGTCAGTTGTGGTATCGGGAGCACAGCCATTAACAAATCGCGCACATTCGCGGTGGAGAGTGCCGGCAACACCTCTAACTCGAATTGTTGCGCTAAACCAGGATCGCGCTGATAAGTCGTCTGCCATTTCAATTTGATGCTCGCGACGAACCAGGTCGCCGCGGCGGTCAATGCCATTTCATGTTCCCAAGCGCGAAACTTGCGGGCTTGGAAATCAGCCCAGCCCAATTCCGATTTGGCATCTTCATACGTGCGCTCGGTGTAAAAGCGCCAGCAACTGCGTTCAATCAAGGTTGACGCGGGTGCGTCAGCGGGACCATTCAACAGACTGTAGGTCATGCGCCCATCGGCATCCCGGCGGATCACGAGCCATTCGGCGCGGACTTGCATCGTCGGCGTCAAGGTCCATACGCGCACGACGGCGAACGCGGCTTCCAAGATTCCGCGCTCAAAATGCCGGACTTGGACGCGTTGCCAGACCGTCGCCGACCGTCGTCCGACGGCATACGCGGTATATGGTTTGTGCTGACTCTGCACACGGACTCGGGTGTGTTGGCGCCCATGCGCTTTGCGGCGTGGCACACCGACCGACGGCTCGTGCAGATAAACTTGCGTGTTCGCCGGGACTTGGGCCGCGTAGTTCAAGCCCATTTCATCGAATTTCGCCCGCACGCCCCGATTGCGCCCATATACTTCATCGCACGCCACCGTGTCAAAGGGCAAGCCGTTGGCTTGGGCGCGCTGGATCATCGCCAATCCCAACTCGGGTTTGGTCGCGAAGGTGCGTTCGGGCGGCAGACCGACCTCCTGGCGGCGTGCCGCATACGCTCGCGTAAACCAGCATTCGGGCAAGAACAATTCGCCATCCACCAACGCCCAGGTGCGGGTCGCGGGATGAGCAAACGCCAAGCAGGTCGCGACTTGACTCAGATCAATTTTGCCCAAGCGCCCGTTATGTTGCCGTGCGGCACCAACGCTCTGATCACCGGCTTTCGCATCGGCACTTTCATCCAAAATGACCAAGCCGCCGGTTTGCAAAGCCGGCTCGTCGCGAAGATCGCGCTGAATTTGTTGAAAGACCGCCTGGGAACGCCAAGGCGACTCAGACATGAAATGTTGGAGGGGTTGACCATCGCGCCGGTTCACCCGACGATCGATATTGGCAAAGTTGCGTTGATCCTCCATGGTCAACTGCCCCCGCCAAAACGTACGCGCACATTCGCTGGTATCGCGCGTGCGTGTGCGGAAACATGGACGATAGCGTTGCCAGAAAGCATCGAGATCATCAGCGAGTTGCTCCACGGCATCGCTGGGTACGCCCCAGCGATCGGGATCGAACAGATTGGTCGAGAGTGAAGTAGCGTCATTCTCTAATCAATGCCACAACTCGCTACAATTGTCCAATTCAGAACGTTTGTCTAATCTGACATTGCCAAA
>Ga0233425_10001068_pt1 | contig 64816 bp, 43 predicted proteins | sample Watercolumn_Towu_2_FD_181712 | JGI IMG/M metagenome (GOLD analysis project Ga0233425, IMG submission 181712) | Freshwater microbial communities from Lake Towuti, South Sulawesi, Indonesia - Watercolumn_Towuti2014_140_MG | ecosystem: Environmental > Aquatic > Freshwater > Lake | place...
ACGCGCTCTTGCCGGTCCCAGGTACTCCCAGCAAGAGCACTCCTCGCGGTCGCTTGAGCGGATTCTCGCGGCCAGGCTGCAGCAGGGATCGGCGGCAGAATGCCTTGAGAGCCACAAGGCCCCCAAGACTGGAAAAATCCTCGGTCCCGCGGTAGAGCTGAACGAGTCCCGATTTTCTCAAGAGCTGACTCTTAAGCTCCCAGAGGGTCTCGGCCGTCACGCGGCTGTGCCGCACGAGGCTGCCTCCATTGCCCGTAAGATTGGTGCCTGGGTTCAAGTTGAACGTGCCGCCATTGAAGGTCAGTGTTCGCGAGGCACCGATGTCGATGGTTCCGCTATTGGTGAACGTGGAGGTCGATCCCGATTGGGACACCGTCAGGTCGCCGGCGCTGACGTGGATGGTGCCGCTGTTGAGGTGATCGGCCGAAGCGATGTTGACCGTCAGGCCGCTGGAGCTATTGACGGTAATGTCGCCCTGATTGTCCAAGCTGGCGTTCAGCGCGCGAGTCCCACCTTGTCCCTGCAGAATTTCAATCCGCCGGCCTGGAGCGTTGACCAAAACGCCGTTGACGTTCAGCGTGGCATTGGCGTTCGAATCGCCTCCCACGATGCTGGTCACTTCGATCGTCCCGTTGTTGGTGAAACCGGACGAGACCGTGAGGATCCCTTGACCAAAACCCGTCTGACCTCGCACACGCAGAATGGAATCGGCTGCGGTCACAAAGCTCCCATTAATTGTGCTTATCCCACGGGATTGGAGTACTCCCTCATTTCGCAATTCGGAATTGGCCGTGATCGAGTTATTATCCAGGTTCACAATGCCGAGGACATGGATCACGCTGGCGTTGGCGAGCGTTAGACTGCTGTTGGCGACGAGGGTCTGAGAACCGCTTGTTGCACCAACTTCCAGCGAGAGAACGGAAGTCGTTCCGTCCAGGGTCACGGTGTAGTTTCCATCAACCCCGATAACGACGTCGTCGGCCGGTCCGGGCACGACGGCTGGATTCCAATTGCTGGCATTTTGCCACGAACCGCCGTTGGAATTGATCCAGGCGATGTTGGCAAGCAAATGACGATCTTCGAGAGGTTCGAACAGGAGTCGACGTCGAGCAAGGCCCCTTGCTTCAGAACCTGCCTTTCTAGGCGCTCGTGATGGCCTCGGCTTATTTCGACGCCGAGTCGGCCAGCCCGGTTTCCCTGAAATCACCATGAAAAGCCCCTTGGCAGTGAGCGACTCGCACCTTGGTCGACTCATGCCGATGGGAAGGTGCAATACTCCAATAACTGCGCGCCGGATCCGGTCGGGAACAAGGAATTCCAGGAATTCCTCTCGATTATGATGTTTAATTCCGGCCGATGCGGGCCATGATGCCGCAGCTTCAATTCTTCGCTTTGCGGCTGGCGGCGATCCGTCGGCCTAGAATAATGTATCGCAATCGCTTCCCCTTTGGCCAGCCAGGCCTCCCGTGCAGCGGGTGCGCCGGATTCTGCGCCGCATCGGTCGGCATCCCCCGTTTTTTCCGTGATTTCTGGGGATACTTCGAGCCCGTTATCGCCCATTCATTCCAGCTATTGCCGAATTTTCGCAGCGCGTCGGGCACTTTCGGCCTCTCTGCGTATAGCGCCGACACCGAGCGCGAAATCGCGATCCTGAGTAGCAGGCATTCTCCGTGTGCTGTCCGTCTTCTGAGGCCTCGATTGGGAATCGTTTGATGATCGGGTTACCGCACACGGAGTGTGCCTGCTAATTCGTTGTCATCGGCGCTAAGTGGATCGAGATTCGTCGCGCGGCCGAAGATGTCGGGAAGCGGCGATTTCAAATCGAGTTGTTCTCCCGACAAGGGATGTGTGAAAACCAAACGTTTGGCATGCAACCAATAACCGCCGTCACCTGGCAGGCCAGGCTGGTCGACCTTTGGTTGGCCACCGGCAGCATATAGCGGATCCCCTTCCAGCGGGTGGCCGATGTACGCCAGGTGAATTCGAATCTGATGAGGACGCCCGGTAAGCAGGTCGACTTCGAATACCGTAGTGCTCGAACGTCGCTGCAAGGTCCGCGCAATGCTCCTCGCAGGTTTACCGGTTACGCTGGCGGCATGAACGTGCCCCAACCGCGGGTGTTCATGCCTGCCGATGGGAACGCGGATATCGTACGTATCCTGCGACGCCACCCGGCTGCCGAGTGCCAGATATTGTTTGCGTACCTGGGGCCATTGCCGGTGGAGAGTCGCCGCAGTCCGGGAATCTAACGCAAACAGTACCAACCCGGAAGTTGCCCGCCCCAGGCGATGTAGCGGGCGGGCTGTCGGAAAATCGGCCTGCACCAGACTCAACAACGTGTTCAGGTAATAGCCTGCGCCAGGAATGGTCGGCAATCCGCTGGGCTTATCGACCGCCAGTAAGTGCTCGTCCTGGAAAACTAATCCGTAATCTTGAGGTGTATCCTCTTCGACCCAGCCGGGGCGATTCCATACCAGGACGCATCCGGCGCGCAAACGCTCGAACCCATGCGCTGTTTTGTCCCCCAGGAGGATTTCGCCGGCTGCCAAACGGGCTCGCCATTCGGATTCGGTCGAATGAGAGAAGTGGCTGACCAGGTACGAAAGAGTCGAGTACCCCGCGGCCTCTTGGCCAAGCTCTTGGCGATAGCAGTATCCTTGATTGAGTGTCATTGCGATATGTTCTGCGAAGAAATGATCCAGGCAACGGCGTCCTCGCAGAGCGGTCCGAACTCCGCACCGACTTCCTTCGCGGCGAGCAAGGCGTCGATGCGAGCCGACAGATCCTGACCGGCCAGCGGCGAGACCACCAGCGACAGCAGCGCAATTAGCGGCAGGGTCGGAGCTGAAAATCGCAAAATGCAAAGTTCTCGGCGTTGAGGCGGGGCGTCCGGCAGTCCGGTCAAGTTTCCCGCATGCATTGGCGCGAGTCAACGGCTTTGGGCTGCATGCCAACGGCTTTGGGTTGCATGCCAACGGCGTGCTGGAAGACACGGACGCACTTGGTCGGGTCAAGAACTCGAATCTTTATCAGCCCGGGGATTCCGCCTAACCGTGGCCGACCGCTTCGGAGTGCAGCGTGGATGATTGGGCTTGCCGGCAGAGATCGAGCAGTTCGTTGGCGACGCGGATCAGTTCGACATAGTCCTTTTCCGAGTTGGCGTAGGCCTCCAGTTCCCTGGCTTTGCTGGCGATCGGCGAAATGCCGATTTTGAGTGCGGTGCTGCTGAGCCGCTGCGCCAGGGCCTGGACTTCCGACAGGTCGTGGCTGTTGAGCAGTTGCATCAGCCGTTCCAACTGGGTTCCGATACTCAGGATGGCTTCCGGCGAGACTTGCTCGACGTTGCAAGTCGTTCCCACCTGGCGGGCGTGAATCACTTGTGTGAAGCGTTCCACCAGTTCCGGATCGAATTGAGTTCCGGCGCATCGTTTCAGCTCGTTCAGGGCTTCCTGGCTGGATCGCCCCTTTCGATAGATCCGCGAGGTCGTCATGGCGTCGTAGGCTTCCGCAATGGCGAGGATCCTGGCTTCGATCGACAGCGGCTGTCCGCCATCGCTCGCCCTTCTCGATCGAGTCGATTCGAAGCGAGTCCGGTACGATTCTACGATCCGGGACAGGGCCGGACATTGGAATGAGTTACTTACGATCTGCACTCCGATCTGTTCATGGCCACGCATGATTCGCCATTCCTCGTCGTTGAGTGCGCCCGGCTTCAACAGGATTGCATCGGGCACGCCGATCTTGCCGATGTCGTGCAACAGTGCGGCGATTTCGAGCACGTAGCAGTCTTTCAGCGGCAAGATGCCTTCCGCGGTCGCAATGCAGAGGTCGGCAACGCGACGGCAATGTGCCGCCGTTTCGTGATCTCGATAGGCCATGGCGGTCATCAGCGCCGTGACTGCGCTGAACGGAATGGAACTCGAGTCATCCTGTCTTTGTTCGACTTCTTTGCACTCGTGGGTCGTCTCGACCGATTCCATCTGGTCGGGGACTTCATCCCAACGCACGACCCGATTTCGTCCCGATTGTTTGGCGACATACAGCGACTTGTCAGCTTGATCGAGCAGTTCCTGAGGATCGCGCGGGCTCTGGCAAAGTGACGATGCGCCGAGACTGGCGGTGACGGAGAGTTGTTCGAATTCCAACCGTTCAATGCCTTCGCGCAGCCGTTCCGCGGCACGTTCCGCTCCGGCAAGGTCGCAGAACGGAAGCAGAATAGCGAACTCTTCGCCGCCGTAGCGACAGACAATGCCGGAGTCCCGGATCGTGTCGCGCAGCAAGCCCGCCACTTTGCGCAGCACTTCGTCTCCCATGCTGTGCCCGAAAGTATCATTGACCGATTTGAAGTGGTCGACATCGACCATGATGGCCGAGAGCGCCTGCCCATTTCGCGACGCGGACTCCCAGAGCGAGTCGAACTGCTCGAGAAACGAGCGGCGGTTGTAGCAGCCGGTGAGCGGATCGCGTGTGGCAAGCACTTCGAGTTCACGATTCTGCTGGCGGATTTTCTCGCCGGACGCGTGCAGTTGCTCCACCATCACGCGCAACTCTTCTTTTTGCCGCTCGAGGTTGCTCACATCCTCAAAGCTGACCATCGCTCCTCGATTGGCCCCGGCCTCGTCCAGGATCGGCGCCGAGCTGACGGAGTAGGTACGGCTCTCATTGATGTCGGACGCCAGTTTCAGCAGGCGGCCTTTGATCGGTTGGGAATTGCTGATGCATTCCCGCCACGGCGTCAGCTCAGGTGCCTCTCCCTCCTGATTCAAGCAGGGTATTTCCGAAGCGCGTCGCCCGACAAGTTGGGTGACGTCGCGTTTCACCGCCAATTCGAATGCGCGATTCGCCAACACGATATGTTCGTTTTTGTCGAGTACCACCAAGCCTTCCGCCAGCGAGTCAAACGCTTCTCGAACACGCGTCGGAATGACTTTCGACGGGTTCAATTGCCGCAGTACTCGGCGCAAATAGAGGTAGAAGACCGTCAGCGAAGCGAGCGTCATGAACGACGCGAGCTTGAACTCCGGGCGCGTCAACCAGCCGAGCATGCCCGCCTGATGGATCGGCTGGAACGAGACTTCCAGTGTCCCCCACGGCCTATTCCCGGCATAGACCGGGACCGCGACATGGGTCTCGGTCGAAATCGCTCCGCGCGGGAGCGTCCAGTGTGCGGAATGATCGGCCACCTGAAACAGCAGTTTTCCGTCGGGCCGACGGATTCCGAGCGACAGCATCTGGGGATTGCGATCGGCGATCGCGGAGAAGCACTGATTCAATGTGGCAACGTTGTAGTTGCGCGCCATGATCGAGAAATTCAGGGCCAACGATTCGCAGAGACGCACGCGCCCCTCCATGACATCCGCTCTGCGGTCCGGCAGAGCGCCGCAGGATGCAGCGATCATCAGCAGGCTCGTGGACATGCTCACGAGACTGAACACGATGCGCGTCGTCGCAGATAGTTTGGGGATGAATGCCATGGACCGCGGGCGTCTTCCCTGTTCGTGGAATTACTGCCCAAATCTAGCTTAGGAAAAGGGGCGATTTGCTTTGGCTAACACGAAGGTCAGCGTTAACGATTGTGCGGCCGGCGACAGGCAGGATCGGCGTCAACCGACTTTGTGGGATAGGCGACATTTGCCAGCGCCGGCGCCGACTTCAATCATCAACACCGATTTATTCCGTCCGGCATCGGGCGTTAAAGGTTGCCGGATCGTATCGGAGATCAGCGAGTGACGGGAATTCGCCAGAATCAATCCGCAGCGCATTTGGCCAGTCGTTCTGTTGTGTCGATAGCGACATCGTCGTAGTCTCGCTTTGACAAACACGCGGAAACCGTCTCTCGAATATGCGTTTCTTGGGTATTGAGAAACTCGCCTGCCTGGGATGGGGACTCCTGTTGGCTGCCGGACCGGTACAGGCCGTACCACCCGCCAACGGATCGCCGTCGGTGCATTCCGGCGCCCGAGCCAATTCCGGCTTGGAAGGCCGGCAGTGGCTGACTCCTTACCTGCAGCGGACGGAGAACGCTGCTCCGCCGCCGATGAGCTCTGATGACGAATCCGAGCTTCCGGCGGACTTTGCATGCTGGTGGGATCGCTTGATGGTCGAATCGTCCCGGCAGGACCGCCAGTCGATCCAGGTCGCGGTGGATGCCCTGGTGCGAGCGGCGCTGGAACATTCTCCCTATATCCAGGCGATCTCGGTGGAGCCCTGGATTCGCAACACCTATCTGATCGAGGAAAACGCCGCCTTTGACTGGCGCACTTATCTGGAGGCCAACTTCGCCGACAAGAACGATCCGATAGGCAATACGCTGACGACCGGGACCAGTGATAGTCGATTCAAGGACCAGAATCTGTCGGGGAGCGCCGGTCTGCGGCGCAAAACGTCTTCCGGCGCCGACATCGACTTTTCGCAGAAGCTCGGTAACCAGCAGAACAACTCGCGCTTCCTGCTGCCGAATCCCCAGTCGACGACGCGTCTGGAATTGAGCTTTACTCAACCGCTGCTGAATGTTGAAGAGTCGAATCGAGCATCTTGAGATGCGCAGTCCGATCGGCGGACTGGTCGTCAGCGGCGACTTGAAACGGTCCGAAGGCATGCCGATGGCCACCGGGCAGGTGCTGTTTGAAATTGCGCCGATTGACGAGATGCGGATCGAAGTGGCAATTCCCGAGGAAGATGTACGACTGGCCCGACCAGGCATGCCGGTGCGCATCTGGCTGGATGCTTTTCCGTCGAAAAACTGGGACGCAAGGCTGGAGACCATTCACCCGCGTGCGGAACTGAAAGAGCACCAGAATGTGTTTGTCGCCGAATTGACTCTGCCGAACTACGGGGGAAAGATGCGCCCGGGGATGCGGGGATCGGCTCGCGTTGAGTCCGACCGGCATATGTTGGGCTGGAACCTGTTTCACAAGGCATTCGCCGCAGCGACACGATGGCTGGGATGGTAAGTCCGAAGGCAGACTATTCGACGATCGATCTTACCTGCAGCCGCATCCGGCTGCGCGGCGACCTTGTATTCCAACCGCAGCCGACACGCAGCCAGGTCTACTATCATCTGGAAGTGCCGGGCGAAGCGAGATATTTCCGCATCGGCTACGCCGAATACTGTTTTATCTCCTTGCTCGACGGGCAGACGACGTTCGGGCAAGCGCTGACGATTACGGCACAGCAACTCGGTCCTTCCGCGTTGGAGCAAAATCAGGCTCTGACCGTGGTCAGCTGGCTGTTGGAAAACAAATTGGCGGATCTTCCCGACCATGGCAGCCCTCAAGGCAAGTCGACCGGGACCACCCGGCGTGCGGCTGCGGCAGAGCCATTCAATCCACTCTGGTTCAAATTCAAACTGTGCAATCCCGATCGATTCCTGGCGCGAACCGTCCCCTGGCTGTCGCACTGTTTTCGCTGGCCAGCCATCGTCGGCAGTTTGCTGCTGATCTCCGCCGCTTTGATTGTGCTGAGCATGCATTGGAAACGCTTTACGGCGGACGCGGAAACGATTCTCGCGCCGGACAACTGGCTATGGATGCTGTTTGCCTGGCTGATCCTGAAACTGCTGCACGAATCGGCTCATGCCTGTACCTGCCGGCACTATGGCGGTGAGGTTCGTGAAGTCGGGATTACGTTCGCGCTGCTGACTCCGATGCCGCACGTCGATGTAACCTCCTGCTGGCGGCTGCCGTCGAAATGGAATCGCATTCATGTGGCCCTGGCGGGGGTGCATGTCGAGCTGGTTGCGGCCTCGTTGGCCGCAATCGCCTGGGCCTTCGTAGAATCACCACTGACCGCCCATCTGATGCACAATATCATCGTGATGGCGAGTGTTTCCGCGATCGTATTCAATCTCAATCCGTTGATGCGATTCGACGGTTATTACGTGCTGGCCGACCTTCTCGAGATTCCGAATCTTTATTCGGAGTCGTCCCTTTGGATGCGGGAGTGGGCCGCCCGAATGTTCTTCGGGGATTTGTCGCGAACAGGTGAAAAAGTTGGATGGCAACGTGCCTTCATCGCCATCTATGGGATCGCAGCCAGTGGCTGGCGACTGGTAGTCTGGGTGGGGATGCTGTTATTCGCCACGGCGCTTGCGCACGGAGCGGGCGTCGTTCTCGCGCTGCTGGGGCTGGCCGGATGGGTTCGACGGCCGGCACAGCGTCTGTATCAGGAGCTGCGGCGACGTCTGCGCGAAGCCCCCCGCACGGTCTGTCGCGCCGGCCTGCTTGCCGTTGCAGGCCTGGTGTTAATCGTTGTGCTGAGCCGAGCGCTTCCCAATCCGGCCATGGTTACCGCCAGTGGAATTGTCGACTATCAGGACCTGGCGGTCGTTCGGGCCTTGGTACCCGGATTCGTGGATGTTCTGCAGGTCAACGACGGAGACATCGTGGCTGCCGATGACGTGTTGCTCGTCATGCGGAATGACCAGCTGCAGATGGAATTTGACGAGTTGACTTACTCGGTCGAACAGAGTGACATCCGCCTGCGGCAGGCTCTGGACCTGCATCAGGCCGCAACGGCCCAGATCGAATATCAGAATGGTGAGGCGCTGCGGAAGCAACTTGCCGAAAAGCGACGGCGCGTGGAGGCGCTGACGATCCGCGCACCGGCCGCGGGGCGGGTGGTGGCACGGCGCCTTCGCGAGCTGCAACAATCGTATGTGGCCGAAGGTACGGAACTTTTGTCGCTGGGTGTCGATATCCGCAAGGAAGTCGTGCTAGCGGTCGGGCACGATGCGATCGACGAGTCGTTCGCGCAGATCGGTTCGGACGTGCAAGTCCGGATCGGCTCACGTCGATTGCTGCAGGGGAAATTGAAGCGCGTCGAGCCGCGGGCCAGCACGCGACTGCCGTCTCCAGCGCTGGCTGCCTCCGAGGGGGGCGCGTTGCCGGTCAAAGAGGCCGCCGAAAAGACAGCGTCGAAACAGAATGAGCTGGTCCTTGTTGATCCGCATTTCCGCGCCGTCGTCTCGTTGGACAGCTCCATCGCCGAACAGCTCTACTGCGGCGAGCGGGGATATGCGATCATCGGGCCGCGCCAGGAGTCGCTCGGTACGTATTGTGTAAGCGTCCTGCGGGACTGGTTACGTCGGAAATGGACGCAGGCCGAACAGTCGGCCGGCGCGTAACCGGCGTCGCGGCAGGCATCGTGGAACGCCGAGCGGCGCGAACTACTCGCAGTCGAGCTGGTGAAACGAACCAAGCGTCATTTCAACGTATCGATGGCCTCGATGGCCTCGGCTCGCAGCGGATGGAACGGCTCCCAGCGACCGGCGGTGCCTCGAGTGAATGTTGGCGAACTCTGAATCACCGAGGCTGCGTCGGCCATGTTCAGCGCTTCGCGGGCCGGTTGCAAATCCCCCCGCCGCGCAAAACTGATCGCCGCAATCAGCGAACCGATCACCGACGCGTGGAGCGAATCCCCATTCGACTCCAGGGCCCGAATCGCGTCATTCGGCTGGCCGCGACGCAGATATCCGGCGGCAAACCACAGGAACGAGTCGGCGTCGGGCGAAGGCAATTCATGCAATCGGCGAGCCCAGCGCAGTCCTCGATTCACCGCGTCGGAATCGCCGGCGGCGAACAGGCAGACTTCGATAAGCCGCCGGGCCGCCTCGCGATCCCAGGGGGCATGATCAAGACAGGCCTCCAGGTCGCGCATCGCTGCTCCCCAATTGCCGTCGACGAGTGATTGCTCGGCACGAAGTTTCCATGCTCCCACGAATTCCGGTGGAAGCTCCTGGAAACGGGCGTTGCGCCAACACTGCGCATATCCGGTACCCTCGCCAACTTTCGCCGCCTCGATGTAACCTCGCGCGTGCAACTCGATCAGGGACTCGACGACCAGGTCGGCCGCCCGCTGAATCTCCGATTTTCCCAGGAGGTGTCGATGGTCGTCGTTGTGCAGCAAATTCGCCACAAATCTGGCGTTGGCAAGCAAAGGCGAATCGTAATTGGCGATGACGGATCGCCTCTCCTCCGCGAGCTCGATGGCGCGTGGGATGTTGCCACGCCGCAGGCAAAGTTCCGCCCATTCCCCTAACGAGTTGTTCAATGCAATCTGGAATCGTTGCACCTCGGGTGCGCTTGCCGCAATGTCACGCAGCAGCAAAGTTGCGATGCTAAGGTCGGAGTCCGCTTCCGCATCCAGGTTAAGCGCGATGCAGTATTTTGCTCGTTGACGCCTGGCCTGCGCCAGTGCCACTCGGTCGCTGAGCGTATCCGGCGTCAACGCCAGCAGACTCTCCAGTTCGGCAATCGCCCGATTGACCAGATCAAGTGCCACCTCGTTGCGTCCGTTCCGGCTTTCAAATTCTCCCAGGTTGACGTAGGAGTTGGCCAATTCAGATTTTAGATGCGGATTCGCCGGTGACTCGCGAATCAGCTGCAGCTGCAGTTCAATCGCCGTATTGTAGGCCACGGCGATGCGGCTGTCGTCGAGCTGTCGCCGGCCACGCAGCTCGGCGTCGCCGATGCGATTCCAGATCTTCGCGGCGCGGCGGCGGTATTCGAACCCCTGCGTTCCGGAAACCATCAGAGGATCGAGCGTTCGCAGCGCTTCGTGGCCCATGCGAATCGACTCGTCGAATTGCCGATCATCGAACAATCGGCTCGACAGGCTGGCGATGGCGCGAATGTACTTCTCCCGCCGGGCAGGGTCGTCGGGATTTCTATCGAACAATTCTCGCCGAAGTTCCGTCGCTTCGCGAATCAATGCGATCGCCCGTTCGTACTGTCTGTATTCTTCCGCCAGCAGGTAGGAGAAGTTGTTCAAAGTGGCTGCAAGTCCATCGGCCAGTTCAATTCGATTCGGATATTGATGGTAGAGCTCACGGTACAGTCGCTCCGCGTCGCCAAATGCTTCCGACGCCTGCCGAATTCTGCCACAGGCGTGGAATACGCGTCCAGCTTGATTGGAAAGATCGGCCAAGACCGTCAGGGATCGATCGGAATCACCATGTTCGCGACGGTGCTTTTTCAGAAATTCCGCGGCCTGCTCGTAGGCCGCGAGCGCCTCAGGGTGCTGCCGCGTCGTGCGATAGAATGGAACGAGCTTGGCGAAGAACTCCGCATTCTGCAACTGTGTATCGGGGTCGCCCGGCTCGATCAGCTCAAGTGACTTGCGCTGTCGTTCGAGCACGCTGGCGAAGTCCCTGTGCAGCGTCGCCAAATCAACGCTGTTGCCGGCCATATGCTCCACCAGCGACTGCAACAGTTCGTCGACAACCCGATTCGCTGCCCGATAGTTCCGCTCGGCGCGGCGAGCCTGAATCTCCTTGTCCGCCAGGTTTGCTTCAGCGCGCTGCGTCTGCCACTGGGCTTCTTCCAGGCTTTGGTCGGCGCGACGCCACTGCCAAAGCACGCCGGCGAATCCGCTGAAAAACACGACGACCAGCAACATCAGGGACGTGGCAAGTGCCGGATTTCTTCGGCACCAGCGGCCCGATCGCTGCAACCATGTCGTCTTCCGGGCGTGGATCGGCAATCGCGCCAGAAATCTTGCGAGATCGTCGTAGAGTTCTTTGGCCGACTGATAACGTCGTTCCGGCAGCTTGTCGATCGCCTTGAGGATGATCGTCTGCAGGTCGGGCGGCAACTTTGGCGACAGCGATCGTGGAGTCGGCGGCGGATCATTGACGACTTGTGAAACCAGTTGGGCACGTTCGCTGGCCGCGAAGGCCGGCCGCAGCGTCACCATTTCGTAAAGCGTCAATCCGAGGCCGTAAACATCGCTACGGCTATCTCCCTGACCGGAGAAGCGCTCCGGCGCCATATATCGCAACGTTCCCACAAGTTCGCCGGGACGGGTCAGCTCGCTGTCGCCGAGTTTCGAAAGCCCAAAGTCGGTAACCCAGGCATTAAGCTGTTCGTCCACCATGATGTTGGCCGGCTTGATGTCACGGTGCAGAATGCCGTTGCTGTGCGCATGGTGCAGCGCATCGGCGACCTGCATCGCAAGCCGGGCCGCGGAGTCAAAATATCCCGAATTCGAACTTGTCGATGAGTCGTTCGAGGCGCCGGTTGCCCGATCCCAGGTCGGCCGCTGCCCCTGCGACCGCAGCTGCGTGGCGTGATGCAGCAGTGATTGCAGGCTTTCACCGCGGATATGCTGCATCGCGTAATACGGTACGCCCTGGCACTCGCCGACGCCAATCACCGGGACGATGTGCGTATGATGCAACTTGGCCGCCGTCCTGGCCTCATTCTCAAATCGAACGCGTTGATGACTGTCGGTAAGCACCGCGTGCGTCAGGATCTTCAAGGCGACGCGGCGCCCCAACGTCAGTTGTTCTGCCTCGTAGACAACTCCCATGCCGCCACGACCAATTTCGCGAATGATGCGGAACTCGCCAAGTTGCTCCGGGACACGGCCTGTCGACGCACCGCATCGGCCCAATCTTTCGTCTTGGCCTACCTGCTCCAGGGCCGCGATGGCCGGGAATAGGCGGCGAATGTCAACCTCCAGGTCTGGGCGCCGCTGAATATAGTCGGTGATCGAGGGGTGCTCTCCCGCTCGCAGCCGTTGCGCGAAGTCTTCCGCCAGTTCTTCCACCGGTTCACGTTTGACCGCCGAGTCCGACATCTGGACGCCCTCCCGATTCGATCGACATGATTCGGTTCAGTCGAAGAAGCCTGGAATCCGATCCAATTCCTCTCGCAGCCGTCCGATTGCCCGCAAGTAGCGTGCACTCGCCGCGCGGGGCTGTATGTCCAACACTTCGGCGATTTCCACATTGCTCAACTGTTCGAAATGGCGCAGCGCGAGCATTTCCCGGTCCAGGGCTGACAGGTTGTCCAGAGCCCGCCGGATATCGTCCTGCCTCTCAGCACGAATGGCCGCCGCACTAGGTGTGGAGAGACAGCTCAAAAGCTGCTCTGCCAGCGATTCCGAATTCGCCTCCAGAGTATTTTTCGGCCGCAAAGGAATCTCGCGTCCCGCATCGCGAGCCTGGACACCGAGGTGTCGGCGATGAAAAATCGTCAACTGCTGGCAGACCAGGAAGCGCAGCCAGATGAACGGCGACATCGAGGGGGCCCGACAGTAGTCGCCGTATCGCCGACTGGCCTCGAAGAACGCCTCTTGCAGTACATCGGAGGCATCGCAGCGTCCGCTGATGCGCCGATCCATTCGCAACTCGGTCATCCGCCGCAACTGCTCTCGTCGGCTGGCGAACAGCTCCGTCAAGCTTGCCTGTTCTATACACGGTTCGGGCGCGCGGGAATGTTCAGGCTTGATCGACACTTGTCGCTGACTCCCTCAAGGACAAAACCGACACCAGAGTCATTCTACTGAAAGAAACCCGTTTGCGCTAAGCTCGCCGCCGCAAACAGGCCTGTCACCGACGGCGAGGTGGGGTGGGTTGCAGACGGATAGGCGATGAGGTTGGGCCGAGAAGTCCCTTCCCTCTCTTGTGCGACGGTTACCCACGCCGCCGGCGGCGGCGCACCTCGGACTCAACGACCTGCCATAGCGATTCCCATGCCACATCTTCCGCGTGTTCGGCAGCCCGATTCAGCCGATCGGATCGGCTGCTGGCCGGCGGCAAACCCGCACCGCCCGTCGTCGATGCAGGGCGCGGGAACGTGCCGACTAGGTCATCGAGTGCCCGGTCGGTATTCGTCGCGCTGCCCACGCCGTCGTAACGGCCCGCTTCCCCTTCGCCGCCGCTTGATTGGTGATTCAAGAAGTTGATCACCAGCAACGCGTCCAATGCCGTCGCATACTCGTCGCCGCTGACGTCGTAAAATGCTTCATTGCCCACGGGGCGAGGCGCAAAACTCGGCACGTACGGGTTCGGAAGTTTCAGGTTGGCGGTGGACGATCGATTGATGTAGTTGATGATCTGCAGCGCATCCTCGGCGGAGACAATTCCATTGTTCGTCACGTCGAGCGGATTAGATGGATTCTGCCAAGGCGCCCCTTCGGCAACCGCCTGGACGATCAGCGTGGCAAGTCCCTGGCGGAATGTGTTGAAGGTGCGTCCGTTCAGCAGTTGCACATTGGTCAGCGACCAACCGGTACCAATGTCGACGGTGTCTCCGTCGTTGCGAAGAATCTGAACGGTGTTGCTCGTCTCGGACAATGCCAGCACATCGGCAACGGAAAGCAGCAGCGAGTTGTTTCCCAAACCGGTGAGGTCGATCTGCTCGATGCCGGTGATCCGATTATCGGCCATCGCGCGCAGGTTCAGCTGGATCCCTGCGCCGTCCACTCGCAAGGTGTCGAACCCGGTTCCGCCATCGATGCGCAAGAACGTGGTGTCCAGGACAGAGATCGAGTCGTTGCCTTGTCCGCCGCGCAAGACGTCCGCACCGCCGTTACCCAACAGTGTGTCGTCGTTGGTGCCACCGACGATTCGATCCGGCAGGACGGAACCGGTAAGAACATTGCTGTTAAGGTCTCCCATTTGGTCGACCGATTGCGTGAAGTCGGCGCCGAATACGACAAACGTCTGGCCTGCCTGGGAACGGGCCGGAGTACCAGGATCCGCCCCCGGTGCGCCAAGGACGAAGTCATCAAATCCGTCGCCGTTGATATCGGCGCCGCCGCTCAAGGACAGCCCGGTTCGGTCGGCGGCCCGAACGCCGGTAAATCGGATTCCATTTTCGCCATTGATGGCATCGACTCCCAGCGTGGGCGAGAAGTCGCTGGTCGGTTTGCCAAACAGCAGGTATGCCTCGCCGGCGAGAAGTCGCGATGGACTGCCCGGATCGGCATCGGGAGCCCCGATCAGCAGATCATCAAAACCGTCCGCGTTGACGTCTCCCACCCCGGCGATCGCGGCACCAGCATGATCACCGGCTCGCCGCCCCTGGAATTGAAATCCGTTGCTGCCGTCGAGCGTTGAAGGGTCGAGCCGTGCGGTCACGGTCGATCGGCCAAAAAACAGATAAGCGTCACCCGCTTGGGAACGGGCCAGATCCGCACCCACCAGGAGATCGTCGAAGCCGTCCCCATTCACGTCTCCGGCGGACGCCGACGGATGTCGGGACGAGGCCAGATTGACAATCGAGAAACCGTTGGAACCGGTAAGCGATGCGACGTTGACGACGCTATCAAATGGCGTCCTGGAACCGAAAAGCACAAAGCGTTCCGATCCGCTTGGACCGCGGCCCCCCGCGACCAGATCACTGAATCCGTCTCCGTTGAAGTCTCCGGCCGAAGAAACGAAGGTTGCGTCGCCCGCTCCAAACTCCGACCCTGCTCCATCTCGTCCGACAAACGCGAAGCCGTTGACTCCGTTCAAAGCGGAAACGGTGATCGAACTGGGACCGATCCCAGACCGTCCGAAAACCACGTAGGCGCGCACGCCCTGCCCGACCACATTGGCGCCGGCAATCAGGTCCATCAGGCCGTCCCCGTTGACATCACCGGCGCTACTGAGCGATGTACCGAGTTGCGCGCCGGCGGCGGGGCCTTGGATCGCGAAGCCATTGGCGCCGTTGAGTGTGGCGAGATCGAGCGAGGCGGAAAATCCGCCGGATCGACCGTAGATTACGAAAACCAAACCGTTATCCGGCGCGGACCCGTCCCAAGCCGGCGCGCTGATGGCGAAGTCCGCGATCCCGTCCCCATTCATGTCGCCCATGGCCGCCGCGGCGGTGCCGAGTCTGCCCTGGACCTGTCCGCCGAATATGGAAAAACCGTTGAGGCCGTTGAGCGTGCTCACGTCAATCGTTGCTGCGGCAAAATCGGCCCGGCCAAAAACCACGTAGACGGCACCGGCGAGCAACTGGGCCGGGGCACCCGCTGTGGCTGCCGGCGATGCCACCAGAAAGTCCTCGAATCCATCCGCATTGATGTCGCCAATAGCCGTCGAGGTCGTGCCGAGTTCAGTGTTGGCCACGGTGCCCTGGATGACCAGGCCCGCAGATCCGTTTCCACCGCCATCGGCAGTCAATTTCTCCAGCGGAAATCGAGCGTTCGCCGGTGGAGGATTGCCGACCGTAACCTGCGTCGAAACCACGTTACTGACGGCGCCGCGCAAGTCGACGGCGCGAGCATAAATCGTGTAGTGCGCTTCAGGAAGGCCGAGCGTATCCAGCGATATCGTCCAGCCACCCGCAAAATCCGGATCGCTTCCCACGGCGAAATCACCGCCCGCGCCGGTCTGCAAACCGGGTAGAAAATTCGATTCGCGATAAAACTCGACCCGCGCGATCGGATCATCCGGATCCGTGACGCCGCCGGCTGTCAACCCGACGGGCGCCCCGACCACGACATGGGGCGGATCCGCCGACAGGAACACAATCGAGGGCGGCTGATTTACCTCGGTCACCTGAAACTGCTTTGATATTGGCAAGCTGCTGGCCCCCGTATTGTCCTTCGCAACCGCATAGGCAGTTTGCGACCCGATTTGGAGGCCCACCGAGGAAATGACCAGCGAAAAACCGTCCGCCGCAATCGGGTCGATTCCCAGTCGTTCATCACCACCCGCGCCGACCTGCAGTCCGACGATGGCATTCGACTCGCGATAGAACGCCACCTCCGTCACCGTCCCGTCCAGGTCAACGACATTTCCCGCCGTCAAAGTGATCGTTGCCGGCTTGGTCACTTGACCAGGGGTCACGGTCAACGACTCGATCGTCGGTACCTGATTTACACGATCTTCCGCGACAACAATGCGGCGCAAGGCCAAGAGGCTTCGCCGAGCCGTGTTGTCGACCAAGGTCACACCCACGGTGCGGAGATTGGAACCGGGTGACGGTTGTCCGTTGAAGAACTGCACGTTGCGCAGGAGGAACTGGGCGACCACCGGTGTGGCCGCATTGTTGAAATGGATCGCTAATGGAGTCATTTCCGATCCGCCTTGGATGGTGCCGACCTCGATCCCGTTGACGAACAACGTGCTGCCTACGATAAAGATCCCGGAGTTTTCGTCGCCCAGAGCCTGCAATTGCAGACGGTCGCCTGGCTGCCCGCCGCCGAGCAGGTCCACGATCAGCGCACCGCCGTCCAGCGTCGGCGAATCGGAATCGATAATGACGGCGAGCGGATCGACAAAGACCGGATCGGAACGAAAGGGAAAAAAGACCGCCCGAGGCGAAAGCGTTACGCTAGGCGCTTCGACGTCGACAACTCCGCGCACCATCCCCGTCACCGGGAATCGGAATATCGGTTGATCCGGATCGTCCGTGGAGAAACGCAGCTCGCCGAACTTGAGACCCGGCCCGGTAGGATCGAGCCGCAACGTGATGTCCGCACGTTCCGTGGGATTGATCTGCGTCGGAAAAGGTGTCGTCAACGAAAAGCCGCTCGGCACCTGGATCAATCGGGGATTCAGGACCGCCGAGCCATGGTTCTGCAGGAGGAAGGTCAATTCCGCCGGCGCGTCATTCGGATCGACGCGGCCGAAGTCAAAGGCGGTCGACCGCCCGTTGACGACGATCGTGCCCGAGTGAGATACGCGCAACTGGGGCACCAGCGGCTGGGAGACGATTTCGAAGGTTTTCCGAACCTCTTCTTGATCATTAATACTTAACGTAACCGTCCAGCGCCCCGGAAATTGTGACCAGACTGGAGTCAGCGTTTCGTAACTCTCGTAGGAACGAAACGACGGCCCAAACAGGCCCACGCAATCGCTCCCGATCGAATTGATGCAATAGCGGGAACGCGAGTCCCGCGTACCGTCGGGGCGATACCAGGCGACTTCATAGGTGTCGCGAGTATTCAGGTGACCAATCTCAAACCAGAAATGCACCGATCCGGTGAACGTCGGATGCAACGTTGCAAATTCGGAAGGCTGCTCGGTGATGTCCCGCGCCGGATCGACATTCGTCAATCCGGATCGTAACACCGCGCGCTCCATGCCGCCCTGATACTGCAGAGGCTGCAACCAATATGCGGTTGCGTCCTGATACGTGTCGACGACGGTTCCATTGTGCAGAACCTGGAAGCGGAAGTGCGGGTCGGCGCGGTCGGCGTCAATCCCCAGCAGTCCCAGAACCTGTCCGGCTGCAAGTGAATCACCGATTTGAACGGTGAGCGAGTGCGGGTCGACGTTGTGGTAGCGGATGCGCCAGCCGTTGCCATGGTCGACTTCGACAAGATCCTCGGGAATCGGCAATGCGCCGAGCGAAAACGATGGCCCCATCGCGGCGGTTCGACCAAACAGCACGTACGACGCTCCAGATTCCATGCCGCTGCCGTTCGCACCGGGAGCGCCGATGGCCAAGTCAGCGATTCCATCACGGTTGATATCCCCCGCCGAACTCACTGAACTGCCGGCAGCGTCGCCCGCCGCCGCACCGATCAAACTCAATCCCCGTGTGCCGTCGCCAGTTGCCAGATCGCCCAGATTGAATTCGGCGCCGAAACCGCCATTGCGACCGAACAACAGATACGATTCACCGGCACCGCCGGCGCCCGGCGCGCCAATCAACAGATCGTCACCCCCGTCGCCATTAAAGTCGCCGATTCCGGCTACGGAGATTGCCGTTTGGTCCGAGTTGCCGACGCCCAACAGCACCGCACCCTTCGTACCGTCGCCGCCCCCGGACTCGAACAAACTGCGTAAGTCGAATTCCGCCGTGAACGGCGCACTCCGCCCGTAAATCAGGTAACAAAGTCCACTCGCGAATGCACCGCCATCCGCACCCGAAGCCGACACATACAGATCGTCGATGCCGTCGCGGTTCACGTCACCGGCAGTGCCGAGCGGAACTGCCGTGTTGTCGAAGAATCCTAATCCTGGAATGACGAAGCCTTCGGAACCGTCGCCGTTATTTGGCGGTGGGGGCGGAGGATCGATCGGCGGGATGGGCGGAGGCTGTCCCGGCAGCGGCGGCGGAGGAGGTGGTGGTGGCGGAAACAAGCGTATCACCTCAAAGTCGGGCTCCCATGCCGTCGACTTTCCAAAGATGACATATCCTTCTCCAATCGATCCGAAAAAACGATTGCCGACCGTGCCGATCGCCAGATCACCGATGCCGTCATCATTCAAATCGCCAGCCGTGCTGATCCACTGGCCAAATTCATCGAACTCATCGACGCCGCGCAGCACGAACCCCTTGCTGCCGTCCCCGGCGTTTACGAATTCCAGGGAATCCAGGTCGAACTCCGCCGGAAAAGAAGACCGCGATCCAAAAACGACGTAGGCCTCGCCGACGTCGAGCAACCTGTCCACATCGGCATGTGGCACGCCTACGGCCAAGTCATCAATCTGGTCGCCATTGATGTCACCGATGCCGCTGACCATCGTGCCGGCACGGTCAAATTCCTGGCTGCCATTCAGGACAAAACCGCGCGCACCGTTTCCACCGTTGGACGCTAGTAACAGCGACAGATCGATCTCGGCCGGAAATGCCTGGTTCGACCCGAACAGCACATAGGTTCGTCCGACTTCATCGAAGCCATCAATCGATTCTCCGGGAACGCCGATAATCAAGTCGGACAATCCATCGCCGTTGAAGTCGCCCGACCCCATCGATTCGAGCGCCACGTCTTCAATCAGGAACCCGCGGCTGCCGTCACCGCCGTTCTCCTTCAGCAAATCGGCAAGTTCGTTGGTCGACTGAAACGGCCCTTCTTGGCCGAACACCAGGTAGATTCTTTCCGCAGCCTTGGAGATTACCGCAAGATCCGAAATTCCATCGCCATTGACGTCGCCGACCGACTGAACAATGCTGCCGGTTGCTTCGTCCTCGTCGAATCCGTTCAGCACGATGCCATCCCGTGCCCGCCCTCCCGAATTGGTAACGACCCCGGAAGCCGCCGCGAAGATCGGCAGGCCACGCTCGACTTCCGCCGCGTTGGGCACGGGAATATTGATGCCTGACGATCGGTTCGTACTGAAGTTGCCGCCGTTGTAGTCGCGAACCTGCGCACGCGGATCGACATCGACATAGTCCAGAACCGCCCAGTCCTGGTTCTGCGTGCCGGCCAGCGGCTGCACCAGTTTTTGCGGCAGCGTTGAAGGAAACAGCGGAGTGTAATTGATCACCCATCGATTGTCGGTTTCGTTCTCCTCAGTGACACTGTCGGTCGAATCGACAGTGACTTCGATCCGATGCTGGCCCGGACCGGCGAACCAGCCGCCTTGAATCGTGGCCGCCGCGACCGCCTCTCCCGGAACCTTCGACGGCGTCACCAAAAGCGGAGAATTCAACGGGATCGAGTCGTGAAGAAAACGGAGCCGATACGCGGCATCCACGTCGGTCGCTTCCCACACCGCCCGAAGCCGAACTTCCTCGCCGACCGTCGGCGTCGAAATCGGGTTCAACTGGCCATCGAGGAATTGAACGTCGCTGATCCGCAGATTTCCGGCGAGCAACTGTCGCGGCTCCAGTGACTCAAACAGTGTGCTCCGGCGCACGCGTTGATGGTGCGAAATCGGTGCGGCCATGCGACGACGTTTCATGCGAGAGCTTCCTCAAGTAACGACCGGCTAACGTCCAAAATCCAAACCGATTCGATGCCCGCCTGTAATTGCCAGGACTTCGATGCCCGTACTTGCGAATCGGAAAGGTATGCCAAACCACCGTTTAGGGAGTTTCGCCTGGCGCGCACCCTCCCCAAATCGGATCGTGGATCGATGATTATTCTAATTGGACCACGGGAACGACACAAACTTTTGGAACGTTTCGACCGGCGGGCCGGCGATCGGCGGAGCCGAGCAAGAACCCCCCTTGTATTGGGGGATTGCACTACACGTGCCTGGTCCGCAATGCACGTTTAAGCTGGCGCGCGGGCCCGGTAGGGGCGAGTAGCATTCGCGGCGGGAAACAAGTAGCTTGTTGGCCAGCGGGAATGGGCCAGACGACCGTTACCGGGATCACCGATGGGCGGAGGAGCGAATACCTATTCATGAGCCGATTTGCATTGCGCCGTGATCGCCTGCGCAAAGTGTTGCGGAGCGCCGACTTGCCGGCGTTGCTGGTGAGCCAGGAAAAGAACGTCACTTACCTGACCGGTTTCACTGGCGAGGCCAGTTGGCTGTTACTCTCGATGAACGACGCCATCGTGCTGTCCGACGGTCGGTTTAACGAGCAACTCCAGCGGGAATGCCCCGATCTGGATGCCGAGATCCGGTTTCCGCCGACGACGTTGCCGGAACTGGTCCATCGAGTTTTGTCTCGCGGCAAATGGAGCCGTTTGGCCTTCGAAGCCGACGACTTGACGGTGTCGACCCACACCGCGCTGAAATCCCAATGTCCTGGCCAGGAGTGGGTTCCGTCGCAAGGGTTGGTCGAGTCTTTGCGCGAAGTGAAGGACGCCGAGGAACAGGCGGCGATCCGTCGCGCGATCGACGTTGCCGAGCGGGCGTTTGGCGTTGTTCGGGCCTCGTTGCTCGGCTCTCAGACGGAAAAGGATCTGGCCGACGCGCTTGATCACCAGATAAGGCGATTTGGCGGCGCTGGTTGTTGCTTCGAGCCGATCGTCGGAGTCGGGCCCAACGGCGCGTTGCCGCATTATCGCGCCGGCGATACCCGTCTGAGTTCCAGCCCGTTCGTGTTGATCGATTGGGGGGCGCGCGTCGCCGGCTACGTCAGCGACTTGACGAGGGTGCTTGTCACCGGTAGAATCCCGCCCAAACTCGAACGCCTATATGGAGTTGTGTTGACGGCCCAGTTGCGCGCCATCGAGCAAATCCGACCGGGCGCGTTGCTCGAGAACATCGATGCAGCGGCAAGATCGGTGATCGAGAAAGCCGGTTGGGGGGCGAACTTTACGCATGGGTTGGGGCATGGAATCGGCCTGGCGGTGCACGAAGCACCCCGGTTGGCGGTCCGGCAGACGAGGGCACTCAAGGCGGGTATGGTCATCACGGTCGAACCTGGAATCTACCTCCCGGGTTGGGGTGGAATCCGAATTGAAGACGACGTGCTGGTGACGCGTAACGGACACGAAGTACTTACCAGCGTTCCAAAGTCGTTCGACGAGTGTGTGGTCCAGATTGTATCAACGCTGTGAACTGGGTTCCGATTTCAGAAATCTCGGGCACGACCGGAGAGGTTCTATAAATGGACAATCAAGGAAAAAATGACGATACGGGCGGGCTTCACGACGTCGGCAGGGTTCGCGAACTGGCGGCCCTGATGGTCGAATTCGATTTGTCGCAGATCACTTTGCGCAGCGGGAATGCGGAATTACGAATAAAGCGTGGAACGGCCCAGAGCCTGCCGACTCCCGCCGCATATCCTCATTGGATGGTCGCGCCACCGGCGCTCGGCCATTCCGCCGGATCGTCAACCGCGGCAGCGGCCGCTCCCTCGGCCTCGTCCGCGTCGGCCGCCGCGTCGGCCGGCGACGGAAAGAACATCGAGTATATTCGCAGCCCGATGGTCGGAACGTTCTACTCCAAGCCGAATCCCACCGCCGAGCCGTTTGTCAAAGTTGGCGACCACGTCGACCCGGAACGCACCATCTGCATCATCGAGGCGATGAAAGTATTCAACGAAATACCCGCGGAAATTCGCGGTCGCATTGTCGCGGTACTGGTGGGCGACGAAGAATCTGTGGAATTCGGCAAACCACTGTTCAAGGTCGATACCAGCGGATAACCGACGATGTTCAAACGAATACTGATTGCCAATCGCGGGGAGATCGCCCTGCGGATTATTCGTGCCTGCCGCGAAATGGGGATCGAGACCGTCGTTGTTTACAGCGAGGCGGACCGTGGTGCGTCGTACCTGGAATTGGCGGACGAGTCGTACTGTATCGGCCGCGCCAAGTCCGCCGAGAGTTACCTCAAGATCGATCGCGTGATCAGTGCTGCGGAAGTCGGCAACGTGGAAGCGATTCATCCCGGCTACGGCTTCCTTTCGGAAAATGCCCACTTCAACGAAGTCTGCCGGCGGTGCAAAATCGATTTCATCGGGCCGTCGCCGGAGGCAATGGCTGCCCTGGGTGACAAGAACACGGCCAAAGCGATTGCGCGGGAGGCCAAGGTACCGGTCGTCCCGGGCAGCGAGGGACTGATCGAGGACGATGCGGAAGCACTGCGGATTGCCCACGAGATCGGGTTTCCGGTACTGATCAAGGCCACGGCGGGCGGCGGCGGCAAGGGAATGCGGGTGGCCGCCAACGATCTGTCGCTGAAGTCGGCCCTGGAACAGGCGCGCAACGAAGCCAAAGCCGCGTTCGGCAACCCGGGAGTCTACCTGGAAAAATACGTCGAACGGCCGCGGCATGTGGAAGTTCAGATCCTGGCCGATCATTACGGAAACGTCGTGCACTTGTGGGAACGGGATTGTTCCACGCAGCGGCGGCACCAGAAACTGATCGAAGAGAGCCCTGCTCCCAACTTGCCGGAAAAAACCCGCACCGCGATTTGTGACGCCGCCGTGAGGCTGATCAAGAAGGCCAAGTATACGAATGCCGGCACCGTCGAGTTTATTGTCGATCAACAGGACAATTACTATTTCATCGAGGTCAACGCCCGCATCCAGGTCGAACATCCTGTTTCGGAGATGGTGACGGGCGTGGACTTGATCAAGTCGCAGATTCGCGTCGCTGCGGGAGAGCCGCTGCCGTTCAAGCAGAAGGAGATCCGGGCCAGCGGACATGCGATCGAATGTCGCATCAACGCGGAAAATCCACAGCGCGGATTCCAGCCCTGTCCGGGTGCCATCAGTCGGATTTTTGTTCCCGGCGGCAAGGGAGTGCGGTTCGATTCCCATGTTCACGCCGGCTACGTGGTACCACCGTTCTATGATTCAATGATCGGCAAATTAATCGTCCATCAGCCGACGCGCGCAGAGGCGATTGCCTGCATGCTGCGAGCGCTCGATGAACTGCGCGTCGAGGGGATTGCGACCACCGCGGCGTTCCTGAAAGTGGTTTTGCGGCACGCCGATTTTGCGTCGGGTTCGATGGATACGAAGTTCGTTGAGCGGACTCTGCTGTCACCATGACGCCGATCGCCTGTCCGTCGCCGATCGCGCCCCGTCGCCGCCGCGCTTAGGCCGTTTCCACATCCTGCGCCGGGAACAGATTCAGCGCCAGCCGTAACGCCTCGAGCGGTACTCCCAGGCTCCAGGCGGCCGCAATTCCCGCGAGCACATTGGTGATCTGCACGACCTCCGACGATGTGTGGATCAACGGCACTTCGAGCAACGTGAGCAAGCGGGATTCGTCGACGCCGGACGCCAGTACGATCGCACCGTCACGGACAAAAACGCAGCGGCCGGCTCGTTCACGATGGGCGGCGAGCAGCGGCGATTGCGGATCCCGCGACACGAAGATCACACTCCCTTTGCAGGCCGGGGCCATCTCGACAACCAGCGGATCATCGGCGTTCAATACGGCTGCGCCCTGCGGCAGGACCACATCGACAACGCTGCGATCGAGCCGCACGCGGTTTTCCAGTGTCTCTAATCCGAACATCGGAAGCGTCTCGACCGGTCCCAGATCGGTCACAATCGCGACGTCGCAACGGTCGAACCCCAGTCCTTCTCGCCCGATCGTTTCGGCTCCGACGGCGAAAACCGCCGCCTCGACGATCGGATTGAGCAACAGGCAGCGGGCAGCCGCCGATTCCGATTGACCGGGCAAATCGCTGCAGCGGTCTCCCACCATCACGCGATGCGTTGTCACGAGTCCGACGATCCGATTTGTTGCTCGCAGCAGGTGGGCGACCAGGCGGGACGTCGTGTTACGGCCGCGCGTCCCGGAAATCGCCACCAGCGGAATGCGGCCGGTTTCGCCTCTAGGAAAAAGCATCTCGACGATGGCGTCGCCGACGGGGCGCGGTTCACCCTCGGTGGGTTCAATATGCATCCGTAACCCGGGGCCGGCATTCACTTCCACGATCGCGCCCCGCTGCTCCTCCAGCGAACGACGGATATCGACCGCCACGATGTCCACTCCGGCGATGTCCAGGCCGACGATTTTCGCGGCCTCGACCGCACGGGCTGCAACCTCGGGATGGACCCGGTCGGTCACATCCGTCGACGTCCCGCCGGTACTCAAGTTTCCGTTGCGCCGGATCAGCGCCACTCGCCCTTGGGGCAGAACCGAATCGGGCGTGAACCCCTGTTCGACCAGCACTTCCAGGCCAATCGGGTCAAGCTTGATCAGGCTGAGAACCGTGGAATGGCCGTCACTGCGGCGCGGGTCACGGTTGACCTCGGCAACCAATTGGGTAATCGTCGAGGTTCCGTCGCCGATCACATGGGCTGGATGGCGGATCGCCGCGGCGATCATGCGGTCGCCGACCACCAGCACTCGATGATCGATTCCCTCAATGAACTGCTCGACCATCAAGTACTCGCTCTCCGCGCGCGCCGTTTCGTACGCTTTGGCGACTTGTTCGCGCGTTCGCAGGTCGGTCTGCACGCCGCGCCCGTGATTGCCGAACTGCGGCTTGACCACGACCGGCAGCCCCAGTGCCTGGGCCGCCTCCCACGCCTCGTCGGCACTGGCGACAGTTCGCCCGTCCGGCACCGGTACCCCCGCGCTCTTCAACAGCAGCCGTGTCAGTTCCTTGTCTTGCGCGACCGCCTCGGCAATCGCGCTGGTGCGATCCGTCTCCGCGGTGCAGATCCGACGTGCCTTGGCGCCGATTCCCAATTGCACCAGGCTGTGGCGGTTCAATCGCCGAAAAGGGATCCCTCGCGCTTTCGCCGCCTTGACGATTGCAAACGTGCTGGGACCCAATCGCACGTCGTAGGCCATCTCCTTCAAGCGCACGATTTCGGCGGCAACATCGAACGGCGCGTCGTGGACGGCCGCGAGAATCAGCTGGCGTCCGGTCTCCAGGCAGGCGCGGGCCAGCGGCTCTTCCTCGAACTGGATTGCGACCCGGTAAACTCCATCTTCCTCCAATTCCCGGGCTCGACCATATCCGCAGGAACTCCCCGCCAGCGCCTGCAGTTCGAGCGTGACATGCTCCAGTATATGGGCCATGTAGGTGCCGCGTTCCAGCCGTTGAAAGAAGCCACCACGTTCGCCGACGCTGCAGCGGTGCTCCACCAAGGTCGGCAACCAGCTTCTCAGACGGTCATTGAAACCCGGAATCAGCTCGGACGAGCGATCGCGCAGATCGCCCAGGTCAACGAGTACCTCCAGCACGGGAAAATTGGCCCAGTAGTTCGGGCCGTTCAGGGTCCAGATCCTGCGAAAATCCATCGTAGTCAGGATTTGCCCGGTTGCGCCGGCACGGCGGCTGGCACCGCTGGCGCTGAATCCAGAGCGGCCTTCATCGTGACTTCATGGACGTCGACATCGCTGGCCAGGTGGCGATTCACGAGTGCGACCGCCTCGTCGATCGTATCGGCCTGCAGCAGCAGCAGATCGCCCGGTCGCAGGCTCTTCAGCGCCAACTCGGCCGCGTTCTCCCAACCCTGGATCGATCGGGCGTCGCGGACACGTCGCCCGTTCGCCAACCCTTGCTGAAAGAGCCGCATGATGTCGCCCGGTTCGCGACCCCGCACGTATTGATCCTCGTAAATCATCACGCGATCGAATGCGTCCCCCAACATTTCTCCCTGGCGAATCATGTCGCTGTCCCGCCGATCGCCGGCGGCCGAGTAGACCGCCACGCGATTGCGATTGGGAAACTGCGCCAGTGCCTCGAGCATCGCCGCCAGGGAAGACGTGTTATGGCCGTAATCGACAACGACGGTCGCGCCACCCATTTCCAGCAGGTTGAATCGACCCGGAGACGTGTCGATACTGGCCGCAAATGACTCCAGACCGTTACGAATGATCTCGGCTGGCGTTCCCAGCGCCCAATTGGCCGCCGTCGCTGCCATAGCGTTTTCCACTTGAAACAGAATCCGTCCGCCGTGAGTCAGCGGAATGCGGTCGACGGAAAGCAACGGTATTTCCAGGCTGCCCTCGGCGAGCACAACAAAATTATCTCGTACGAACACCACGCGACCGCCCGCAGCCCGATGCTCGACCATCACCGGATGATCCGCGTCCAGGCAGAAGAAGATTGTATGGCCGGGGCAGTGCGCTGCCATTTCCGCCACCAGCGGATCATCGGCCTTGAGGACCGCCGAACCGCTCTTGGCAACGGCAGTGACAATAATTCGTTTGACTCGCGCTAACTGCTCGGGCGTATTTATGTCGTTCAGTCCCAGATGATCGCCCTCGCCGATGTTCATCACCACGGCAACGTCGCAGCGGTCGAAGGCCAACCCCTCACGCAACATGCCACCGCGAGCTGTCTCCAGGATCGCGGCGTCGATCGTCGGATTCATCAGTACATTGCGAGCGCTCCTCGGCCCGCTGCAATCATCATGATCGATACGGCGGCCGCTGACGTAGATTCCGTCGGTGCAGGTCATCCCGACACGCTTGCCTGTCAACGCCACCATATGTGCGATCATCCGCGTGGTCGTGGTCTTGCCGTTCGTGCCGGTGACACTGGCAATCGGAATTCGACCGTTCTGATGGCCCGGAAACATGTTGTCGACAACCGCACTTCCAATTCGCTGGGCGATTGCCGGGGCAATCCGGCATAGCGCCTCGAGATCCGGACGAGCGCTCACTTCCAGCACGCGCATCGGATCGCTCAATTCCCCGCTGGCGATCTGCACCGCACCGATGTCGAGACCGACAGCCCGGACGGCGTCGATCGCCTGCCTGACCCAGAGCGAACTGAGACTGTCGGTAACTTCCCGCAGCTGATCGGCTTCGTAACGTACGCCCAGCACCAGCTGACCGCCGATGACGAGCAGCGAGAATACCGCCTCACCGCTCTCGGCAAATCCGACGCCGACCGACTGCAGTAACGACCGCGTGGTCTCGCTCTGTCCGGCGATCGTTTCGGCGATCGCGCTTGTCCGATCGCTCATATTCGACATGAAGCGCCGCTGCCGGGCCCCCCAGCCCAGCTGCTGATACTGGTCGGTCGGCAATCGCAGGACCGGAACGCCTTTGGCCCGAGCGGCCAGCACTAACTCCCGTTGCAGCGCGGAGGGTCGACTTTGCTTCCAATGAACATTCAACCGCTCCACCGCCGCCGCTACGTCAAACGGCGCGCCGCTGGCAACCGCGGCGATGAACTGTTGCGCCGTCTCGATGCACTCGCGCGCCAGCGATTCGAACTCAAACCCAATCACGACCTTGTATAAACCCAACTCGCTGCCCCGTTCAACGTGAACATGGCAAATCCTCGTGCCCGTGATCACCGACTGAAGTTCATTCGCACAACGTCCGACCAGCCGCGCCGCATCGACCTCGTCATGAAATGGCAACTCATCGCCGCGATGGCAAGCGACGCCGCAGGCGCCGTGCAGTGTGGCGCAGAATTCCATCAAACGATCCCGCGCCGGCTGGGCAACTAACTCCGCTTGCTCCGCCGACGAAATCTCCAGCCACGCTTCCAAGGCCGGAGACGTTGTCCATAAATTCGGTCCACGCAGATAAAGAACTTTCCGAAGTTCCATGGCAATATGCTTTAGCCTCACAGGAGCTGCGATTCGCTTCGTCTATTCCCGGTTCCCTGGACCCTCTGGCCAATACCGCGGAACAGCGAGGCGCAATCGCGACTCAGGTTGTTTGTCAGTTTCTCGAAGAGGGTGTCACTCGCGATGTGTGTAAAGATCTAATCGCGTCCACTCGTCCATGCCAGACGCACGATGCAGCGAATTTTGGCGGGATGCTAGGTTGGCGGGTTGGCCGTATGGCGGTCTCAAGTTCTAGGAGTAATGTATCGCAAGCGGGGCGTCGTACGATAGCCTCGGGCCATAGAAATTCGCAAAGACCCCTCAAATCGGTGGGTTCTGCCTCATGCCGAAATCTCTGGCCGGCGTTAATTGCAAGTCCATCCATGATAGTTAGACGGCACGAAGTCTGCTTCCGGTCACCTTGAAAAAACGGCCACGCGGAGCAAACTAGTGCCGGGCGCCTCCTACAATCCATCGATTCCTGTCGATCCGAAAACCCGACGGCATGTTGATTCCAGTACGAACGGCAGGCTGAGGTGGGTCGGGTTAATTATTATCCAGCAAACGCAAAAATCCAGAGGCAAAATCGCTTCACCGAATCCTTCGCTACCGATAGTACCTTCGGACGATCCCAACGCCGTAACCCCCCGTTTACCTATTCCGCGCCGGTCCTGTTTTTTCCAATAATCTGAACCCTGAAGACACAAACTCCACGTGGCAGACACCGACCGCAACCCCGAATCCTGGGAAAACTTGCCTGCCGAGCATCGCGCCGCGCTGGAAGCCCGACTGGAAAACGGGGAGCAATTGATCGCGGTGTTCGTCACGGACCTGGATCAGCGACTGCGATACCGGGCCGAAACCGTGGTGTTAACCAACCGCCGCGTGCTGGGTATTCCCTCCCAGAATTTGGCCGAGGAGTCAATGGCGATTGACTCCTGGGAGTTACCGCGCGCCCAGGCCTTTCGGATCGTGGAACATGGCGGGCTGGGGGCTTTGGAATTGCTGGGCGGAGAGGGGCGGTTTGGCGTCTGGCGATTTACCGGCAATCGCACCAACAGCGCCAATCGATTTGTTTCCCGATTTCGAATTCTGGATCCGCGTGCTGCGGGCAGTGGCGAATCGGTGCTGTCGGTCTGTCCGCGCTGCGGTGGGATCCTCGGCCAGGATGGCGAATGTCCAGGTTGCGCTACGGCCCTGCAGCCGCCGGCGTCCAAATCTCTGATCCGGTTGATGCGCTTCGCGCGTCAGCGGGCCGGAGCGATTCTGCTGGGGTTCGTTCTGTTGATGTCGAGTATCGCGGCCGGCCTGGTGCCGCCTTACCTCGTCGGTCCGTTGTACAAAAACGTGTTGCAGCCGCTCCAGGAGGGACAAGCGGTTCCGGCGGGGCTGCCGACAACCTATTTGGGTCTGTTGCTGGCGACAGCGATCCTGGCATGGCTGTTAGGCTGGGCCCGCAATTATCTGCTGGGGAAAGTCAGCGAGCAGATCAGTGCCGACCTGCGGAATGAGTCGTATGCCCATTTGCAAAAGCTGTCGTTGGAGTTCTTCGGCGGTCAGCGGACGGGGGACTTGATTTCCCGCATCAGCAGCGACACCGATCGCATCTGCGGCTTTCTGTCCACGGATGCATTGGAGTTCTTTGCCGACGCGGTAATTGTTGTGTTGACGGCGGTGATTTTGTTCAGCATCAATGCCTGGCTGGCCGCCGTGACGCTCGTTCCACTGCTGCCGGTCGCCTGGCTGGTGCAGAAGGTGCGGGCCCGCGTTCGCCACGGTTATGCACGAGGGATGACGGCGTGGAGCGACATGGTGAGCGTGTTAGCCGATACCATTCCCGGTATACGGGTGGTCAAGGCTTTCGCACAGGAACAGCGGGAAATCGATCGTTTCCAGCGCAGCAATTCCCACGTGCTGGACCTCAACAACCGCGTGAATCGCTGGTGGGCATTCTTCCGCGCTACGGTCCCGTTCTTCACCGAGTGTGGCGTGTTGATCGTTTATGGCATGGGAATCTGGCTTGTTCTGGGCAAGAAAATTGAAGTCGACGTGATCCTGCAGTTTCTGCTCTACATCGGTATTCTCTACGTGCGATTTGAATCGATGAGCCGCATCACGGCCGCCGCGCAACGGGCGGCCGCCTCGGCACACCGCATCTTTGATATTCTCGACCGTGTTCCCAGTGTCCCGGAACCGGTTCGGCCGATTCAACCGGGGGTCGTTCGAGGCGAAATTGAATTGCGGGACGTGCGGTTCCGTTACGGGAAACGGGAAGTGATTCACGGGATCAACTTAAAAGTTCAGCCCGGCGAGATGGTGGGCCTCGTTGGTCCCAGCGGCGCGGGTAAGAGCACGTTGGTGAATCTGGTCTGTCGCTTCTACGACGTCGGCGAAGGCGCGATCCTGGTGGACGGCGTCGATATCCGTTCCTTTCCCGTCGAAGCTTACCGCAAGAATATCGGGATCGTGCTGCAGGAACCGTTCCTGTTCTTCGGAACCATTGCCGAGAATATCGCTTACGGCCGACCCAACGCCAGCCACGCTGAAATCGTGGCCGCCGCGCGAGCCGCCTATGCGCATGACTTCATCCTGCGATTGCCGGATGGCTACGATTCGCTGGTCGGCGAACGGGGCCAGGCGTTGTCCGGCGGCGAGCGGCAGCGGATCTCCATCGCCCGAGCCTTGTTGACGAACCCGCGGATCTTGATCCTGGACGAGGCCACTTCGTCGGTCGACACCGAGACCGAACGGGAAATCCAGGCCGCACTCAATACACTTGTTCAAGGGCGCACCACACTCGCCATCGCGCACCGCCTGAGTACCCTGCGGAAGGCCAACCGGCTGGTCGTGATCGAGTCGGGAAAAATTGTGGAAATGGGAACGCATGAGGAACTGTTCAATAACGACGGAACCTATGCGCGACTTGTCCACGCCCAATTGGAAATGTCCCAGCAGATCGGAATTGGATAACCCCATGCAGCCACTGAGTCCGGAACAGATCCGCATCGAGCGCGACCGCTGGGGAAAACTCGCCTGCCGCCTGCCGGACGGTCAATCCATTCCAATCACCGCGCAGCACCTGTTCCCGATTTCGGATCCCGCTCACTGGATCTCTTTGCGCGGGCCCCAAGGCAAGGAACTGGCTTGCCTTGAATCGCTGCAGCTGCTCGATGCCGCATCGCGAACACTTGTCGAAGACGAATTGGCAAGCCAGGAGTTTTTCCCGATCATTGAACGCGTACGAAGCGTATCCAGCCTGTCCGAGCCCTGCGAATGGACCGTGGTCACCGACCGCGGGGAAACCCGATTCGTGCTCAAGAGCGAGGACGACGTCCGACGACTGGGGCCGCATCAGGCCGTGATCGTCGATGCCCACGGAATCCGTTACCTGGTTCCCGACTCCCGAAAACTCGACGCCCGCAGCCGCCAGTACGTGGAATGGTATTTGTAATTGCCTGGCACTTGTGAGCCACGGGCGGGGCACCTAGTATGATCGGTTTCCGCGGCTGTCCACCGCAATCGACCCTGGGGCTCGAAGTTCGAAACATCTCCCGCTTGGAAGGTTGATTTTCCGTGCCGATACCTGTTACCTGCTCGAAATGCGGTCGCAACCATCAAGCCCCCGATTCGCTCGCCGGCAAAGGCGCGAAGTGCCCCTGCGGCGCCGCGATGACCATCCCGATGCCACCCTCGGCGGCGCCGGCCGCATTCGACCCCAGCCTGCCCACGACCGTGATGTGCCGCTGCTTCAAATGCCATGAGGAACATGTCCTGCCGATCCAGTATGCCGGCAAGCAGGCCAATTGCCCCTCATGCGGACAATTGATCGTCGTCCCCTTTCCCAAAGGTGTGCAGCGGCCCAACACGCTGCTCGACGAACTCACCGAAAACGACTGGCATAAGGCGCTCAACCCCCACGGCGCAAAAGTCGTCGAGAAAAATCCGCACGGCAGCCAACTCGATGAATTCGCGAAGAAAATCCTGGCGGAAGGAGCCGACGAATTCAGCGGTACTCCGCGCACCGTTTACCTGCTGCTGATCGTGCCCGCCTATATCAACATCGCGCTGATGATCGCCGCGATCGTCATGATCCTGTTCTTCGCCGACCAGATACCGGAACAGCTGCGGCTGCAGGCAACGATCCAGATGGTCGTGGCAGGCGTGGCAATCTTCTTCGACATTTTCATCATCATCGCCGGCGAGTTTGTTCGTAAAGGCCATAAGGCCGGCAAACTGATGTCGATCCTGGGTGCCGTCTGCACACTGCTGTTCACACCATTTGGCTTGATCTTTGCTATCCTGCTGTTCCTGAAAATCGGTAGCCCGGCCATGACCCGATACTACGGCGCAATGGAATCCAAACGCGCTCGAAGACTGGCCGAAACTCGCGGGAAGAAGTAGGGGAACGGGGAACAATGTGGAATAATGTGCTGGCGCTGTTGGCACTGTCGGCAATGGAGGTGGTGCTCGGGATCGATAATCTGGTCTTTATCGCGATCCAGACCGCCAAGCTGCCTCCGGAACGCAGGGACGCCGGGCGGAGAATCGGGCTGGCGCTGGCTCTGGTCACCCGCATTCTGTTGCTGTGCAGCCTGTCGTTTATCCTCAATCTGAAAGAGCCGTTCCTGCACCTGACGTTTCTGACCGGCCTGCTCGAGACACTGCAAGTCGAGGAAGCGACGCGTCACCATATCGTCGATGTTTCCATTCGCGACCTGATTCTAGTCGGGGGAGGACTGTTTCTGCTGGTGAAGAGCGTGCATGAAATCCACGAAAGAATGGAGTCCACTCAAGCGACGAAAAAACCAGTACCAGCGGCCAGCTTCGCCAGTGTGATCGTGCATATTGCGGTCCTGGACATCGTCTTCTCGCTGGATTCGGTCATCACCGCAGTGGGCATGGCGAAGGAACTTTGGGTGATGATTACCGCAGTCATCCTGGCGACAGCGGCAATGCTGCTGTTTGCCCGGCCCGTCAGCCAGTTTGTCGATCGCCATCCGACCGTGAAGATGCTGGCGTTGAGTTTCCTGATTCTGATCGGCATCACGCTGGTCTCGGAGGGCATCGGCGCGGAAATCAACAAGGGATATATCTACTTCGCGATGATTTTCTCGCTGTGCGTCGAGTTCCTCAACATTCGGGCGATACGCCGCGCGATCACGGCGCCGGAATAGCCGTTCCCCGTTCCCCGTTAATCGGTGATCAGGAAGCTGCCGTTGTCGGCGACGGGCAGCAGCGGCAATCCGGCATAACCCGACACGTTTTCGGTAGCCGCTTTGCCACCGAATGAGAATACGAGTCCCAGGGAGAGATTCCAGGTTTCCTGCAGGACTCCGGCATTCCCTGCCGCGGCGCTGGGGGCCACATAGGTCAATCCGCCGAACAATGCGATGGTTTCGCTCAGCGGCGCTCGCATGTCGAATCCAAACAACCAGTCGCCGACGTCGGCTCGATTGACAAATCCAAGAAAGACGTTTGTATCGGCGCCGGAATCCCAATGTTTGTGCCAGAATCCGGTACACTGGTCCATTGGCTTCACCGTGGACCCCGGATTGCCGGGCGTGATGAAGGTCAGTGCGTTGCCGGGCTGCGCGCCCCAGGAAGCACGAACTCCAAGTTCGTGGCACTCGTTGATCGCGTAACCGATTTGGCCTCGGAACTGTCCCATGGTAAAGTCCTGGGCCAGGAATCCCCATTGGTCGGTGATCAGTTCATCGAACACGATGCCCCAACTGACGGGGACGTCGGCACAGATGTCGCTTCGTTGATAAACTCCGGCGGTGACAAAGAACTGTTTTTCCCAGGGGGATGCCGGGACGATTCCACCCAGGCCAAACCGTCCTTTCCAGTCGTAAGCGCCGTAGCTCAGGCCGAACTGGCCGCGCACCGACGATTCGCCCAGGCGAAATCCGGAGTTGAATCCGATTCGGGCCCCCAGGGAGTTGTCCAGGCTACCGAGAGTGCCGGTTGCGTCGCCGATGTTCTTGAACGCGTCAGCAAACAGAAACCCCTCGGTATTGTCCCAGAGATCGCCGAGCCAGGTATCGCAGGAGTTAGCGGCGCCGCATCGAGCACCTCCGCACGTGCCCCAACAACCGCCGCCGGCCACGCACGAAATTGCGCCGCCGTCCCCGTCGGTACAGTAACTGACCGGAGCAACCTGCGAATCCTCGAGATAGTATTCGGATGCGGCGGCGACCGCGGTCGCGAGCATCAAAACGGAACCAAAGGCACCGATCCCATGGCGTGGCATCGACTCTCCCCCCCCAACATACAAGGTGATCCGCGGGTCACTCCGATTCACCGGAAGCGACTCGCCAAACGGTCGGGGCACTCGCCCGTGACATCGCAACTTTTATCGAACCGCTGCATTCGTTAAGTTCAATACAGCCATTTCTTTCGGAACAATTCCCCCAGCCTGCCGGGTTTCTCAGCGCGGCGGACGCACGTGGCCCGGAACGGATTTCGGGAAGCCATGCAGCCGGAAAACGGTTTGGGGGCGTCGGGGGACCAGCGACGCGATTCCGACGCCCGCTGCGGATTCCCGCGAATCCCCCTCACATGCAGCGCGGTTCGCAAGGTAAATTACGTTCAGCCTCGGGAATTGAATTCCGAGGGAACGCCCGCTGTTAAGCCAGGTCGGAATTTGCTTCAATCTGCGGTTCCTCTGCATCGCCTGGAGTCCGGGGGGGGCGCCTGGTAGCGCCTGGTGGGCCTGGTTGCGCTCCAAAAAAGGAACGGAAAGAATGTCGAACCCTGCCAAGCTTCGGTACGGAGAAAAGGAATTTGATTTGCCGGTGGTGATCGGGTCCGAGAATGAAGCGGCCCTGGACATCAGCAAGTTACGGGCGGAATCGGGCCTGATCACGCTCGACGAGGGTTACGTCAACACCGGGGCAGTTGCCAGTTCGATTACTTTTCTGGATGGCGAGGCGGGCATCCTGCGGTATCGAGGCTATCCGGTGGAAGTGGTGGCGGATCAATGCGATTTTCTCGAGACCAGTTACTTGCTGATCTACGGATCGCTGCCGACCCAGAAGCAACTTGACGAGTTTCGCAGCTCGATCCAGCACCACACGATGCTGCACGAGGATATGAAATCGTTCTACAACGGCGTACCGCGGGACGCGCATCCGATGGCGATTCTGTCGTCGGTAGTCGGAGCCCTATCGACCTTTTACCAGGATTCGTTGAATCCGCACGACGCGCGGCAGGTCGAAATCTCGATCCACCGGCTGCTGGCCAAATTGCCCACGATTGCCGCCTACAGTTACAAGAAATCGGTCGGTCAGCCGTTCATCTATCCCAGCAACAACCTTCCCTATTGCCAGAATTTCCTGCACATGATGTTCGCGGTGCCTTGCGAAGACTACAAGGTCGACCCGGATTTTGTGCGGGCACTCGAATTGTTACTGATCGTGCACGCGGATCACGAACAGAACTGCAGCACATCCACGGTGCGGATGGTCGGTTCGTCCAACGCGAATCTGTTCGCATCGATTTCGGCGGGAATTTGTGCGCTGTGGGGTCCGTTGCATGGCGGTGCGAATGAAGCCTGCGTGAATATGCTGGAACAGATCATCGCCGATGGCGGGGACGTCAAGAAATATGTCGCCATGGCCAAGGACAAGAAAAGCGGATTCCGCCTGATGGGATTTGGACATCGCGTCTACAAAAACTACGATCCGCGCGCGAAGCTGATCAAGCATCAATGCGACCGGCTGCTGGCCAAACTGTCACTCAAGGATCCGCTTTTCGAAGTCGCACAGGAACTGGAGCAGGTTGCATTGAGCGACCCCTACTTCATCGAAAAGAAACTCTACCCGAACGTCGACTTCTACTCAGGAGTGATCTACCGGGCGATCGGCATCCCGGTGCAGATGTTCACAGTGCTGTTTGCGATGGGGCGATTGCCGGGCTGGATCGCGCATTGGGTGGAGATGCAGCGTTCGGAAACGACGCGCATCTGCCGACCGCGGCAGGTCTATGTCGGCGAGACGCTGCGCCCGTTTGTACAGCGCAAGGACCGCGGTTGATGCGGATTCGCCGCTTCGAGCAGGCTCGTGGTCGCACACGATCGCTGATCAACGCGTAACGAACCAATCCAGCCGTTTCAGGACGTAGATGCCTGCCGGATCGAACTCGAGCTGCACGATGATTAGTTCGTTGCTGCCCCAGAATGCCAGCACCGGTTGCGACGCATCGTCGGACTGCCGGTAAAGGCGAGGCGGGGCAAATTGTTCCATGAACCGACGCCGATCGAGCTGGTCTTTGCTCATCAATAATCGCGAGACCACGTCGCGCAGGGTTCGGGCGGCATAGCAGGGATCCCACCATTGACTGGCCAGCACATGATGGTCGAAAGGCGCGGTACCACGCGCCGCGGCGCGGAAGTCGTTCTCAACGGCCGTAAAGATCTCGTCCAGTAACAGCCGCTTGGAAATCCATAAAGCGGGATCGATCGCATCCAGCGTCGGCAGCTGCAGATATTGCCGCGCCGCCAGCTCGTGCAGCGGTTCATATTCAGGTCGCAAGATCGCTTCGCCAAGCGCCTCGATCTTTATCAGCACATCGTTCTGGGATCCGGCCCCGCGCGGATCGACACCGACGCCAAGGTGCACTTCGTTGAGGAAGTGTCGCAGCACGGACTCCGGGGTTTTCGCAGGCGCCGCAGCCACCGGCAGCCAGCAAAGCAGGAATCCGAGCACCAGTGAGCAGTCGGCCATGGAATCAGAACCCCGCAAAGTAATTGTGTGCGGCGACATCCATCACTTCCGAACTCATCGCCGCCGGAACCTCATGGAATTCGCAAAGGGTGCGAACTTGCTCGACAAGGTCACGAGCGTGGCAGAACCGAAACGGACGCCCCTTGCCGGTGAAGTGACGCGTCAGCAACTGCTCGTAGCAGTCGGCATCAAAGCGAACGCCCAGTTCCTCGGCCGCCGATTCGAACAGCTGACGGAACTCTGCCGGCGTGGGATTCGTCATCGCGATTTTGTATGGCAACCGTCGCAGGAACGCGTCGTCAAACACCTGTTTCGGTTCCAGGTTGGTGGCGAAAACAAGCATGGAATCGAACGGAATCTGGATCTGCCGGCCCGACGGCAGCGAAACCAGATCGAATCGCTTTTCCAGCGGCACGATAAAGCGATTCAGCAGGTCGGCAGCACTGATGCGCTGGCGGCCGAAGTCGTCGATCACCAGCACACCACCGTTGCTCTTCAGCTGCAGCGGCGCTTCGTTGACGCCTCGTGACGGATTGAAGATCACTTCCAGGTGTTGCAGCGTCAATTCCCCTCCGACAACGATCGTCGGCCGCTGCACGCACACCCAGCGGCGGTCGGTCTGCGAGGCGTTGATGAGCTGCTGGTTCGGCGGTGCCTGAACTTCGACGTGCGACGACGGATCAAACAAGCGGATGATCTCGCCCGCCACGGAAATCGCGCGCGGAATCCAGATCGTATCGCCCACGGTTCGAATCAGACGCTCGGCCACGCTGGACTTTCCGTTGCCGGACGGTCCGTAAAGAAACAAGCCTCGCGCGGCGCCGATCGCCTGACCGATCTGATACAACTTGGCGTCGCTCAACAGAAGGTCGCGATAGGCATGCCGCACGGCGGCGATCCGAGTACGCACAAATTGAAACGACTGGGCTCGGACGCTGGTCGTGTAGGCGTCAAACGCGACCGGCGCGGCACCGCAGTAGGTGCAATGTTCGCTCAGACGCCGGGCCCGATCCAGCCCCTGGGAGGTCAGCTCGTAGTCGAAATCTCCGACGATCGAGGTATTACGGTATTGCAGAAAAAGCTGCTGCCTCAGTCCGCGGAGCAATTCCTGGGTCAGGCCGAAAGGCAGTTTCAATTGCTCGGCGATGTTGCGGCCGGTTGCCTGGCCCGCGCTCAGCAGGTAACGAAGAGCGATGGCGGAGACCTCGTTCTGACTGACTCCGGCCTGTTCCCAGCTCGCCGGTTCCAGTGGCACAAATGGTTCATGGGGTGCATTCGTGCGACGGGCAGGTTGAGTCGCGGGAACAAGACAGGCGAAGGGCTCGGCGCCCGTTGTGGTGAATGCCGTATCGGATGTGCTGTTCATGATGATTGTGGGGGCTAGGGAGGCGGGAGAGTTGGATGCAGGCAGCCATCCCAAACTTACGCCATCTTTTCGCGACAGGCAAATCCGCCACAATCGGTTTGTCTGCAGGGCTTTTTGGCGATCCGCCGCTCCCCGGCGGGGCGCGGACTCTTGAATCGGCACGAAGTGTGATATAAGGGCGGGAATGATCCAGGTTCAGCAGTTGACGAAATCGTACGCCGATCTGAAACGCGGCCAGGTTCTCGCCGTCGCCGGGGTGAGTTTTCAGGCAGCCGCCGGGCAGATCTTCGGGCTGCTCGGTCCCAACGGGGCCGGCAAGACCACGGTCCTGCGGATCTTGAGCACCATCCTGCGTCCGACCAGCGGTACGGCCACGATTAATGGCTACGATTTGCGCACCCAGCCCGCGCTGATCCGGCACCAGATCGGCTTTGTGTCGACGAACACCGCCGTTTACGATCGGATGACCGCCTGGGAAATGGTCGAGTACTTCGGTCGGTTGTACGGATTGGCCGACGAGGAATTGGGCGAACGGATGGAGCGGATCTTTTCCCGCTTGCAGATGAATGACTTCCGGGACCAGGTCGGCGCGAAGATGTCCACCGGTATGAAGCAGAAAGTCTCGATCGCTCGCGCCATCGTCCATGATCCCCCGCTATTGATTTTTGATGAAGCGACCGTCGGGCTCGACGTGCTGGTCGCGCGGGCTCTGCTCAAGACGGTGATGGAACTCCGCGAACAGGGCAAGTGCATTGTGTTTTCCACACATATCATGCGCGAGGCCGAGCGGCTGTGCGACCGTATTGCGATCATGTATCGCGGCCATATTCTGTCCGAGGGTTCACTGCCGGAATTGCTGGATCGGCATCACGAGACCGACCTGGAAGAGCTGTTTTTTCGTCTCTTGACCGACCACGACGCAGCGCCAGCATGGGCCGACAATGCCGGCTGATCGACGAGCGTCGGCTGCGCAGATAGAGCGTGTGGAGCTTCGGTGTCAACAACCCGGATAGGCTGAACAAAATTTATGCAATGGTCGAAGATCCGGTTGATTTTCATGCGGGAACTGCGCGACCAGCTGCGCGACCGCCGCACGCTGTTCACGATCGCGATCCTGCCGCTCGTACTCTATCCGCTGCTGGGCCTGAGCTTCCTGCAAGTGGCTCAGTTTACGCGGGAGCACCGCAGCACGATTCAACTCCAGGGCGCCCACGACTTGCCGTCGACGCCGCGCTTGTTGGACGGCGACAGCTTTGCCGCCGAGGTCTGTCCACCGCCCGAATCGCAGTTGTTACGCGTTGTTACGCAGTCGTCAAAGCCGTCGGCGTCATCGGCGGAGGAACTGCGGCAGCAGGCCCAGCAGGCGATCCGCTCCGGTCAATGTGACGCCGTCGTCTATTTTCCGCCCGACTTCGCCGAGCGGTTGGCGGCGGCGCGAGCCGCGATTGGCGCCGAACCGTCCTCCGGCGATGTCGAAACAGTGACGCCACCGCCGATTCCCGAGCCGCGCGTGTTCGCCAGCACCGCCAACGACAAATCCCGCATTGCCGCCGATCGCGTCGACCGCGTCTTGCGTCGCTGGAGGGAGTTGATGGTGCAGCAGAATCTGCGGCAGCGCAACATCCCGCTGGCCGCTACCGAACCGTTTCATCTGGTCGACACCGACGTGGCCGAAGAAGTCAGTCGCCGTGCGCTGATCTGGTCAAAGATCCTGCCGTTTGTGGTGCTGATCTGGGCGCTTACCGGTGCGTTCTATCCGGCCATCGATCTCTGCGCCGGCGAGAAGGAACGAGGAACACTGGAAACACTGCTCAGCAGCCCGGCGCAACGGGGCGAAATCGTCTGGGGAAAACTGCTGACCGTGATGACCTTCAGCACCGCTACGGCGCTGCTGAATCTGGCCAGCATGGGTCTTACCGGAACGTTCATCATCAGTCGGCTTTCATCGCTGGGCTCAGCGATTCGCATCGGACCTCCGCCGCTGGGCGCCATGTTCTGGCTGGCGGTGGCATTGATACCGATCTCCGCCCTGTTCAGCGCGCTTTCGCTGGCGATCGCCGCCTTCGCACGCAGCTCCAAAGAGGGCCAGTATTACCTCATGCCGCTGTTGATGATCACGCTGCCGTTGATGATGATACCCTTGCTGCCGTCCGTGGAACTGGACTGGGGTTCCAGCCTGATTCCCGTGTCAGGGATGATGCTGTTGCTGCGGGCCGTGATCGAGGGGCAGTTCGGCGACGCGATCATGCACCTGCCGGCGGTGGTGATCGTGACGCTCGGCGGCTGCTGGCTATCGATCCGCTGGGCGATCGATCAATTCAACAACGAAGGCGTGATCTTCCGGGAAGGCGAGCGTTGGTCGCTGGGCGCCTGGCTGCGGCACCTCTGGCGATTTCGCGACCGGACTCCTTCATTCGGCATGGCGATCCTGTGCGGAGTGTTGCTGTTGCTGGTGCGCTTCTTCGCGAGTTTTCTGATCGGGACTCCCGTTTCCTGGTCGACGTTCGCGGTGGTACTGCTGGCGACCCAACTCGCGCTGATCGCCCTTCCTCCTCTGCTCATGACCGGGATACTCACGACCAGTTGGCGGCAGACGTTGCTGCTGAACTGGCCGGGCGTTCCCAGCCTCTTTTCCGCGGTGCTGCTGGCGTTCGCATTCCATCCGGCCGCACTGGTGCTGCACGAACTGGTGCAGTGGCTTTATCCGCTCAGTCCCGACGTGCGCGCCGCCGCAGGGACGATCAACGCACTGGCCGCCGAGGCCCACTGGCTGCCCCGATTGCTCGTGCTGGCATTGACACCCGCGATCTGTGAGGAGCTGGCGTTCCGCGGTTTCATCTTGTCGGGGCTGAGGCATATGGGGCACAAGTGGGGCGCGATTGTGGTTTCGAGCCTGTTTTTCGGCGCCGTGCACGGAATGCTGCAGCAGTCACTTTCCGCTTGCGCCGTGGGGATCGTGATCGGCTATATCGCCGTGCAGACGGGCAGCCTGTTGCCCTGCATACTGTTCCATATCACACACAACTCGCTGGTACTGACCGTCGGCATTCACGGACCGCAGCTTGTCGATCAGTTCCCGCAGCTGCGCTGGATCTTCCAGGTCGAGCAGGACCAGTTTCGCTACCAGCCTTATGTGACGATCGCTGGTCTGGTACTGGCCGTCGGATTTCTGGCCTGGTTTCGCCTATTGCCGTTTCGAGCGACCGAAGAGGAGCGATTGCGTTCGCTGCTCGAACACCAGTCGTTGCGGCCCGTCGCCAAGTAACGGACTTTTCGTTTTTCCAGTCACGCGGGGAGGCTATCGGATGTCGCCGCGACGGTTGCCAGCCGGCAGATTGACCGTTCGGGCCGCGATGGCATTTCCCGTGATCGGGCCGCCGGTCGCACCGGCATTTGTGACCATCGAATCGGGACACGTACGGGAGCTCTCCCGCACATCCTCCACCGCCAACTGGATGGAATTGGGCGATGTGGCGCTGCTGCCCGCGCTGGTCAACGCGCATACGCACCTGGAGTTCAGCGACCTGGCAGCACCGATTCCAGTGGACCGCGGCGGATTTGCCGGCTGGATACTCGGTGTCGTCGCATCGCGTCAGACACGCTGGGCGAGCGTCAGCGCCGCCGAACGGGAAGCGGAAATGGCCAAGGCTCGCCGACAAGGACTCCTGGAGTCGATCGAAAGTGGAGTTGGGCTGGTCGGCGAGATCGCAACGACACTGGCACCGCTGCCCGAGACGCCGGGCATTGCCGGCCTGAATTTCCTGGAACTGCTGGGATTGGACCCCAGCCGACGCGAGACGCTCATCGAGCGGGCCCGGCAACACCTCGCCCAGGGCGATACCGGCGCGTGGCGCGCCGGATTGAGCCCTCACGCGCCCTACACGGTCGACCCGGAACTCGTGGCCCGGCTTTGCGCGCTGGCCGGTCAATTCGACGCACCGGTGGCAATGCACCTCGCCGAATCGATGGAGGAACTGGAACTGCTGCGATCGCATAGCGGGAGTCTGGTCGAATCATTGCGGTCGCTGGAGGCCTGGTTTCCGGGCCGCTTGCCGCGAGGCATCGAACCGGGCGACTACCTCAAGATCCTCGCCAGCGCACCGCAGGCGCTGGTGATTCACGGGAGTTTTCTTGGGCCCGACGACTGGAGTTTCCTGGCCGCGCAACCGCACATGCACGTCGTCTATTGTCCCCGCACGCACGCCCAGTTTCATCCTGGCGGATATCCGTTGCACGAGCTTTTACATGCCGGCGTCCAGGTCGCCGTGGGCAGCGATTCACGGGCCTCGACCCCGAACCTCGCGATGCTCGAAGAGCTTCGATCGATTGCCCGCAGTCACGGCGAAGTTTCACCTCAGTTAATTCTCGAGCTGGGGACAATTCGCGCAGCGCGAGCGCTGCGGGCATCGGATCGATTCGGCGGCATCGGGCCGGGTCGAGTCGCCGCATTCGCGGCTGTCGAAATGCCGACCGAGCTTCTGCCTGACAGCGAAGCGGTACTCGAGGAGTTGTTGCATTCGAGCCGGCCGGCCACGCTGATTTATCAGCTCCAGGAATGAAAGTGATCAGCGAATGCCCGCGGCAGCCGGTCGATGCGGCGTTCCAGACGGGCACTCAGCTCCCCCGGCGGCAAATTATCGGCAATGTCGGCCAGATAGCGGCGCAGTTCGGCCCGCGCCGCTTGCGGACCATGTAGCATGAAATGGACCCAGGCCCAGGAATCCCGGTATTCGGCTTTCCGCATCTGTCCCAGTTCGCCGATCTGCTCCAGCGACTTCAGCGAACGGATCTGACCGAGGCGCGCCAGCCAGCTGACCGTACTCTGGTAAGGATTGTGTCGAGCGCGGTTGGCCTTGCCCAGCTCGTAATACTCGGCCAGACCTTCGTCCAGCCAGAGCGGCACCAGCGGCAGTGCGCCATGCAACAAGGCGTGCGTGCATTCGTGCCTCAGATCGATCGGGAGGTCCTCGCTGTGCTGGGCAAACACCATCCCCGGTCCACGGCGTTTGATATACATCGCGCGTCGCGCAACGACGTTGGGGAAGAAGTGTTTCATGTACGACTGGTACGTTGTCTTCTGTTGGAACAGGAAGACATGAATCGGTTCGTGCGTGGCATCGATCCGCAGGTCGTCGATCAGGTCGTTTTGCAGCTGCGCCAGTTCGTCGACCAGGGGACTCAGTTCGTCGAGCGAGTAATCGGCGTGAAACAGCCAGGGGCCCGCCTGCCGCTCGTCAGGCCAGCGATTCTCGAGTGCCGCCGAGTGGGGCGCCCCCAGAATTCCAAGGGTGGCTCCCGCCAGTCGTGCAAAAAATGCCCGGCGTCCAGAAAGCGGCGGCTGCATGGCGGACGACTGCTCCGAGTTACGCGGCCTTGCGCCAGCCGAACCAGGCGCCAAGGCCCTGCGATGGGACGACGGGCGACTGGCATTCGACCTGCCGACCATCGCAGACGGCGCGCGGGTTTTCCGCGCAGAGGATCCGAGCGAGGTGCAGGCCATATTTTTCCGACACGCAAGTGAAGGCACGGCGCATCAGAGGTCGCCGCGCGTGGGGGCCATGCGCGTCGGTCGCGATGAAGTGGACCAGTTGATGGGCCAACATCCAGTCCGCCATCTGCTGGCAGACATGGCCGAAGCTGCCAGTGATGCTGCCAGCGGTTATCTGCATCAGGCAGCCTCGTTCCACCAGGCCGTGCAATCGCTGACGCTGCCGCAACAGTCCCTGGTTCCGTTCCGGATGGGAAAGGATGGCGACGATTCCCTGCTGCTGCAATCGGTCGACGAGCTTTTCCAGCGGAAAATACAGGTCATGAGGCAGTTCCAACAGCACGTGCCGGTGATGGTCGGCCAGCGTGAGCACTTCGCCACGTACCAGTTGCGGGACGATCTCCGGTTCGATGCGAACATCCGCGCCGGGAAGTAACTGCAACTCGATGCCCCGCGACTGCAATTGTCGCAGCAGTTCGGCAGTTTTCGAGCGTATCATGTCAGCGGTGTTATGCGCGTAGGCTCCCAGCTGATGCGGAGTGGCGATGACCGCGCGGATTCCGTCGGCGTAGGCGATACTTGCCATTTCGAGCGCGTCGTCCCACGATTTGGCCCCGTCATCCACGCCCGGCAGCAGGTGGCAGTGGATGTCGGCGAAATATTCGCTGGATTCCACGGTAAGAACCTCGCATCAGTGACCTTGGAAAGGATCGGTTCGCCAGCCGCTCGACCAACCCATTCAATATTGCGCGGCGGAGTATAGATTGCGGCCCGACATGGTCAAGAGACAATAAAGGGGCTGGGTAAAGGAGGCGAATTAGTGCGCGAAATGCTGCGAACGGCCCAGCGAGAGGGCGGGGAGACGGCCGGAGTTTGAACGCGGGGACTGGACCACCCGATTTCCGACGGTTATTTTGGGAGTCCAGAAACCGGTTTCCACGGGTTGCAAGTCGGACGGACTGAGGAACAAATCAAGGTGAAGTACGGCGCCATTGGTCCGATTGCCATTCACCTCCCGGAAAGGGTGGAAACGAATGCGGACCTGAAAACTGAGTTTCCCAATTGGGACCTGGACCTGATCTTCGCCAAGACCGGTATCTACGCCCGGCATATCGCCGCCCCGGGTGAATGCGCTTCCGATCTGGCGGTTGCCGCTTCCAGAAAACTGTTTGAAACGCATGACATCGATCCGCAGAGTATCGATTTCGTGCTGCTCTGCACCCAGACGCCCGATTACCCGCTGCCTACCACCGCTTGTCTGCTGCAGGAGAGACTCAAGCTGCGAACGTCGGTCGGCGCGCTCGATTTCAATCTCGGCTGCTCCGGGTTTGTCTACGGACTGTCGATCGCCGACGGACTGATCCGCACCGGTGCGGTCCAACGGGTACTGCTGATCACCGCGGAGACCTATTCCAAGTACATCCATCCCAGCGACCGAAGTTTGCGGACGATTTTTGGTGATGGGGCCGCGGCGACCTTGATCGAGGCGGCCGAAACACCATCGCTGGGCGCTTTCCAGTTCGGAACCGACGGCACCGGCGCGGATACCCTGCTGGTGACCAAAGGGGGGGCTCGCCCGCCCGAAACGGCGCACCAGCCGCGGCACCGGCAACGCTGGTGCAGCGACCTGTATATGGACGGTCCCAGCCTGATCAAGTTCACCGTGGAAGCGGTTCCCGAACTAGTCGCCAGCGTGCTGCGGGCTGCCGGAGTCACCTCCGAGGATGTCGACCTTTACCTGCTGCACCAGGCGACCCTGAAAATGCTGCAACAACTGCAGGAAAGGCTGGGACTGCCGGACGAACGGATGCCGATGGCGTTACGCGATGTCGGCAACACGGTTTCCTCCACGATTCCCATCCTGATCGAACAACTGCGGCGCGATCGTCGTATTTCGCTGGGAACGCGCAGCATGTTAATCGGGTTTGGAGTGGGCTGGTCGTGGGCCGGTTGCGTCTGGCGCGAAGAGTGGCAGGCCCGCTGAATAATGAAGTCACTCAAGGGACAATTCGTGGTGGCGTCCCCGCACTTGACCGACGAGAATTTTTTCCGCACGGTCGTGCTGGTGCTCAATCATGACCACGACGGTGCATTAGGCGTCGTGCTGAATCGCCCCATCGCCAACCCGATGCAGGAAATCTGGGAGGACCTGGGAGTCGAGGCGGCGGCCGGGAAAGCGATTTTTCTGGGAGGGCCGGTGCCCGGTCCGATCCTGGCCCTGCATCCCTGTTCGGACGTCGATTCGGGAGAAATTCTGGAAGGAGTCTTCCTCGCTTCGCAAAAGGAACAGATCCAGGAAGTGCTCTCCCGCAGCGCCGTCTCGGTCCGCGTCATTGTCGGGTACTCCGGGTGGGGCGCCGGACAGTTGGAACGAGAATTTTCGCGCGGCGGATGGCTTTCCGCGGCCGCGGCAGCGGACGACGTGTTCAGTGATCGAGAAGACCTCTGGGAATACCTGGTGCAATCCGTCGGACAGCGGATTCTGGCTCCTCATCTGCAGCACCGGCCCCGCCCCGAAGATCCGCGATGGAACTGAATCTGGCAATCGACTCGAGCAGAAATGCGGCCCGGAATGAGAACGATCGCAATCGGTGATGTGCATGGCTGCTCTCTGGCATTGGAAACGCTGATCGCCGCGATCCGTCCGCAGCCCGACGACAAACTGGTGTTTCTCGGCGATTATGTCGATCGCGGGCCGGATTCGCGAAGCGTCGTGGAGTTTCTGCTGACGCTGGCGTTTCGCTGCCAGGTCATTCCGCTGCTCGGGAATCACGAATCGATGCTGCTCAGCGGACAGGAACTTGGCAATCCTAATCCGTTCTGGCTGCAATGCGGCGGGCAGGAGACGCTGACCAGTTACGGGGGGTCGCTGGCCGATATCCCGGACGAACATTGGGACTTTTTCCGGAGTTGTCGCCGGTATTATGAAACCGAACGGCATCTGTTTTTTCACGCAAACTACGATCCGGAACTGGCTCCTGATCAGCAACCCGAGCTCTTGCTGCTGTGGCAGCACATCACCACGCAAGTGCCCGGTCCGCATCAGTCCGGCAAAACGGTGGTGGTGGGCCACACGCCGCAGCGGTCCGGCAGGATTCTCGATTTCGGGCACCTGCTCTGCATCGATACCGCCTGCTTCGCGGGCGGCTGGCTGTCGGCCATCGACCTGGATTCGAAAAAAGTCTGGCAGTCGAATCTGATGGGCGACTTAAGAGAATGACCGTTCAACCTGCCGTTACGCCTGACTTCGCCTAGATCTTGAACCGCCCCAAACCCCTGGCATTCAGCAGCTGACGAATTCGCGCGAGATTTTCTGTCTGTCGCGCATCGAGCAACGCCACATTGATCGTATCGACATACTCCATTGCCTCGCGGGGCCGATTGAGATACTGAATCAGGATCTGTGCCAGCGCCAGCCGGATCGTGATCTCGCGTTCCGAGTACCGCAACAAATAGTCGTGCATCGCCTCGACCGCTAAGTTCCACTTCTTCTGAGATTGCAACAGGCCAATCAATCTCACATAGTCCGCCTCCGGCAGGATCCACTCGGGAAACTGCATGTTGCCCCGTTGCCAGTGCTCACGAGCCTGCTCACCTTTCCCCGCACGAACAAACTCGCGGAACTTTGTCGTTAATACCTCGCCCATCGGCACCGCCGCCGCCGCGGCCGCAACCTCTGGAACCGCGGAACGTGCTGGTTTCGCGGCCCATGCTTGAACGGCATGCGCATTCGCATCTCCACTTGGCGCATCGACGCCCTGCCCGCGTTGAGCCCGTTCCATCTGTTTGATCTGCTCCAACTCGCGGTGAATATCCTCCCGGTCGTCGTTGATCGTCTTGAGATGCGTTCCCTTCCAGACAGAGATTGCATCCCAGCCTTCACAATCGACGAGGTTTCGAAACAACATGCCGAACCCAATCGCTGCACCGATGGCAGCTCCCGTGAGATGCAGAATCTCGCTGGTCAGGACGGTACCAAACTCGTTGTCTTGGGCCGACATCACCTGCAGTCCGCTCTTGAACGCTTCCCAGGCAACGCCCACTCCTGCCAGTGTTGCAATCGACGCCTCAAACGTGATCACGCGAAATGCGAGCAGCAGCACGCAATGCAGGTCGTTGGCGGGGGCCCAGATGAGCGCCATGGCGATCAGCCCGAAGATTGGCAGCGAGGCACCCAGTGAAATTCCGTCGTCGGCGCCCAAGAGCACAAGTTGCGTCATGCCATAACCCATTACTCCGATCATGTTGTAGACCAGGAGGAACTTCCACCAGCCGATTTTTCCCTCGATGATCAGTCCAAAGCTCCAAAGAAAGAGCATGTTCCCGAACAAGTGCATGAATCCGGTATGCATGTAGTTGGCGGTCAACCATTGCAGCGGATTGAATCGGCCCAGTTCGAGCGTCAGCCAGCGGAGGCTGCCGTCATGGCGACGATCCGCGGCGGCCATCCCTTCATCATCGAGCGGACCGGCCACCCCGTTCCCACCGTTGCCAGAATCGACCCGATCCTCGTCGGAGGATGCGGCCGACAACTCCCCGCGCTGCCTTTCGTACGGTGCGTCCGCCCGAAACACGGGGATGAAGAGCAAGACGTTGAGCAAGATCGTGCCGACGGTCGCAATCGGGTAGTGATAAATCGGTGCGTCGGTACCGTACGGTATCAACATGGATGAATCCTGACGCCAACCGGGCAGTCGCGATCTTACCAGTTTGAAATGGCAGAATGCAAGCGACTCGGGGCGCGCGAACCAAAGACGCTCTACGGATTATGCAGCCCGAATAACTCCGCATTGGTCGCGCGGAACGCACTGCCGCAAACAATTGACCGGTCTGCACTTCGGCTCTAGATTCACGGTTGTTTCGATTGAACGTTATGCCGCCAGAGTCGCCGTCGCAACTAATTACGATGGCGATTCTCTGGCGGCAGAATCACAAGTTCGGCGGCGGAGGAGTTTCCTGGGATAGCGGTCGTGCGGTATGCTGGAGATCTGGTGTACGCGATTGTCTGAGGACGTGGCCCATGAACCTGACGCTAGAACAATTCGGCATTGACCGCCTCGACCCCCAGCAGCGCTGGGAGCTCATCGGCCTCATTTGGGATAGCCTCCCCAATGACGCGCCTTTCACGCCCCCCGCCTGGCATCTGCGCGAGTTGGAACGACGCTTGGCAGCGGCCGACACGGCTCCCGACGCGCGTGAACCGTCGGAAGCGGTACTGGATCGGTTGTCGAAAAAACAATGAGGTTGCAAGTCGTCTTTCGTCCTGAGGCGAGCCGGGACGCGGAAGAGGCGCGCGACTACCTCGATGGTGAGCGACCAGGCCTGGGGCAAATTTTCATTGATCGGCTTCAAGAAGTGCTAGCGCGAATCGGTGAGTGACGCAGGTATTACGGCGGCTTGTGAGCCACACTACCAAATAGCGGGCTCGATGAACCACGCCAACCGCCTCCCCACTCATATTCAAAAAGCGTTGTATTTCGCTTCTTTTCTGGAATGATTGGGGCATGAGTAGCTTGCAGGAATATGTCGATTCACAGCTTATCCAGGGACGGGGTTTCTTCACCAAACCAGCTGCCTTGGCAGATCTCGGCCTCTCGCCCGAGGCACTCAAGTCGGCTATTGGACGTCTTTCCCGGAAAGGCGACCTCGTTTCCCCGCGACGGGGATTTTACCTGATCCTGCGTCCCGAAGATCGGGCGTTAGGTGCTCCCGATCCCGCGCGATGGATCGACCCTTTGATGAAGTTTCTGGAAGTCGATTACCGAATCTCCCTGCTTCGTGCCGCTGCGTTTCATGGGGCTGCCCATCAGGCAGCGATGGTATTTCAGATCATCGCACCGCGACTCGGTAGAATGGGTACACTCAAGTCGCGGAAATTTGTCGCTTGCCGAAAGGACACGCAAAGAACGGCGACACGGAGGCGATGTCAAGACAATTCAGGACTATCGAAACAAGATGTTGACATGGAATTCCGTCGTGGACTGGAACTACTGGCGGGAACCCCCTGCAGAGTCTAGCGATTTTCAAATTGAATATATGCGACGACGGATAACTCCAACGGAAACGGGTTAGCGAGGCACGAATGCACTCAATTCTGAACAAACGGTGTGTCACGACCTTGGTGTTTCTTCCACCCGTTTTCTGGCTGGCGCATGTTCGGAGCAATGATATGGAGACTGACCGGAATCCGCAAACCATGATTGCGGCATTGGCATCAAGTGCTAAAGCACCAGAACTTAAACGACATCGAGGTCAAGTTGTCCCGGTATTCCCCGTTGACTTTGATTGGGACGAACAGCGGCGTGTAGAGCGCGCCTTTTTTACATTGTTAGAGGACAATCGAACCGAATTATGGGAAGAATTGTTGAAGCATTTCGATGACTCTCGGTACGCACTCACGATGTGTCGTGGAGGAAACCCCGTTAGGAACTTCACGGTCGGCGACCTTTGCCGGTTCTTGGCTGAGCGCCGAGTGCATTTCGCCTCCGGGCTTCATTCCGATCCAAACTCAAGAGGTCGACCAGATATTTATCTTGAACTGGGGATCGACGACTTGGAGAAGTGGCTGCGTCAACGACCAGGCAAGTCATTGGTCGACTTGCAAATCGAAATCTGTGAAAAGGCACTAATGGCTGTTGCCGACAAGAATCTCACTCCTGAAGCGAGAGACAAATTTACCCAACGAGTTCGAATGCAACTGTCGGAATTGCGTACGACAGGGCAACCGATCTTTACAGCGGTTTCTCCCGATCATTTTGACTTCTTTAATGAGGCACGGGCAGCGGAAATACGCGATGATGTAGCTCCGCTTCGAAAGTAAGGGACCGGCGGGTCCAGCTTTCCCAATCGTCGGTTCATATCGGAACAGTTTTCCCTCGCCCCCACGCAAACTTAACCCGCTCCACACGGCGACCCATCCTGTCCTTTATGGGTCATAGTTGCGGAAGGAGTTCCCGACGAAACTGCCACCGAAACCATTTTCCGGGCAATGAGCAACGAAATCCAATTCCATCTGGACGAGAACGTCGACCCGGCGATTGCGGATGGACTACGACGCCGTGGCATTTCACTCCGTCCAAAGATGGGCACTGACGCCCGCTTACTGTAATCGTGCGCAGCGTTTGTTATGATCTACCGTCAACGGGCGATATGGATTTCGGCGAGAATAGCGCGCGACGACCTCAACCGGGAGCAATCATCGTGAAGACCTTGCGTGGAACGGCGAGTCGAGTTTCCAGGTCAGCCGGTAGTCAGTATCTGATGACTTGCTATGTCGAAGATCAAACCGTCGAAATCGCGATGCCGCATGTGCCGATCATTGAAGAGGGGCATTCCGTGATTGTCGCCGGTGATCTGAAATTCGGGACGCTGAAAGTCATGGCGTATCGAAATCTATCGAACAACACCAGTGGGCATTGGAACTATGACTTTGGTATGTTTGTCGCGGTTTTGGTCGGCATTGCGTCGATGTCATTGTCGTGCCTCATCAGCCTCTACCTTTGTTTCGTCCCATTGATCGGCGTGGGACTATTGGTGTGGTTCGCCTACGAGAAAATCCGAATATACCAGGCCTACACCGCGATGATGTCTGAGCCATCCACCGGTGGTTGAGAAAGGACATTCCTCCCGCGCGACGGGGTATCGCGGCGTGATTCGAGCTCCGCTTGGGCTCTACAAAAGGGGCTCCCGGAACCGCTGCGTGGGTGAAAAAAGAAATGCCAGGAGTTGCATTCCGGATTAGCGCGACGCCAAACGCGGCTTTTGCGCATGGCTGTCAACGTGTCAACGCGGTTCGTCGAGCAACTCGGATCGTGGAATCAGACCGAGGCGCAGCCCAGGGTTGCCGGTAATCCCGGCTACCCTGGGTACCACCGGCACGTCTCCGAGTTTCTCGGTCGAGCGCACCCGCCCACCGACACGAATCGACGTCGCCGAGACCGAAATCGAAACCGCGAGGAATCGTGGCGATCGAGTCGGCGTTCTTGTTATGTGCCACTGGCAGTCCATGCGGCGCGGTGAAGTTCCCACGATTCAGCGCTCCATCGGTTGCGGTCTCGGCGGGCCCATGACTGTCGATGGACCGATGCGCTCGACCGCCGGCGCGTCGCGTGGGACGGTAACCGGGGGTAGCCGGAATACCGGCAACCCCCGGCCGCGCGGCAGAAAAACCCCTTCGGGGTACATAGCGCGATGCGTTTCCCAGCACCCGGGATCCGAGAACGCTAGAAATGGCGACACAGGGCTACACAATTGTCAGTTGAGCCCGACATTCCTCGATCGCCGATATCCAGGGTGATCACCATCTGGTCGTCGATGGTCAGGGGGCGTCGCCACGTGGTATTAATAGCTCCCCGATGACCTGCATCTGCGCGTAAGGCAGGCGAGCCCACAAAAACGCGCCGCTGGATTCGACTACGATCTCGCCGCCGCCGCCATTTTCACGAAGCTGCAACGGATCGACCGCCATCCGCACGCGTTCCAGGATCCGCTCGGCGTCGTCGCCGGTATCGAGCAGCGGCTGCAGCGGAAAGACGTCGACAATCATCTGTTCGGAAAGCGTGCGCGACGAGGTAATGACGATCGTGTTGAGATCGGCGACTCGGTACGACAACTCCATCGGCCCAACCATCGCCTGAATCGCTTCCTGCAGCGGTTTGCCGTCGGTCGTGAACTTGATCGTGGCTGCCGGATTCCAGCCCGCTTCGGCCACTCCCCGCCAATCCACAACGATCGTCGTCTGGGAGTCCGCCCCCAATCGCCTCAGGATCTCGAACCAGCGCGTGGGCCGAACATAATTCAGTGTCACCGGCGCCGCCAGGCGGGCATTGTCACGCCAGGGAGTATGAAACAGGGCCACTTCTTCATTCGAATAATGTAAGCCCTTCAAGCCGCGGGCCGCCCGCATTTGATCACAGAGAAAAGCCACTTCCGCAATCACCGCCTGCACATTGCCGACGACCAGTTGCCGGTTCTCGATCGCCAACGTACCGTCGCCACCCCGATCGTCCCACGACTGCGGCGCCGCAAACATCTTGATCCACTCCAAAACCGCGTCGGCTTCCGCAGCCGTCTCGCTTAACAAATCGTCCAGTGAAATCCGCTCCACCTTGGACTCGGTGCGCCATTCCTCGGAGAACGTAATGGTGACGACTCCGTCATCCGTGCGCAAACCGAGGTGGTGAGGTTTCAATACCGCTTCGAGCAGCCGACCGATGGTGGTCGGCTGCGGCGCATTGATCGTCAGCGACGCATCGGCCGCAACATGCCGCAGTCGCAAAGCGTCCCAGTCAAAAACAATCGGAATCGTGCTCCATTGCGTGATGAACACCGCGAATTCGGCAAGCGGAATCGACTCCTGGCGGTAGCTGACCAGGCGATCCGCCAGCCGTGCTTCCACGTCGACTTCGCGCGGCTCGGGGCGAGGCAACGCGGACTGTTCGCTGCCTTCGGTCCGCGCAGCCAGCCCGTTCGGCCGGGTACGCTCCGGCAGTCCACGTTGCGGATTGGCCTGGCCGGTGCGACTTTGAATGATGTCGCTGAATTCGCCAAACGGACTTTGTTGCTCGCGATTCCCCTTGGGAAGCGGTTCGGCAGTTGGATCGCCGGCTGGCTCCGCGCCAGGCTCCGGATCGTCGCCGCGACCTGACCCCGGTCCATCGGCTGTGACGTCACGGCGTCGCCCCGGTTCGATCGCCGGGTTTTCCGGTTCACGTTCGGGTCCGCCTTCGGCCGCGGTTCGCTGTGCTGCGTCATTTGCCGCCTTATTTGCGACCGGCTCCGCTCCCGACGCCGTACCGCTGCCGTTCGCAGTTCCGCCCGCGGCATCGCCGACAGCGTTGCCGGTGATATCACGACTCGCCACGCCGTCGGGCGTTCCCCCCGTGTTCGGCGTCAAGTCGCTGGGAGGCGGTCCCGGCAACTGCGATCCTGTATCTGGCTGCGCTTCCCCCACCCCGCCCGACGACGGACTGGTCGACGCCGTCTTTGGCAACCTTCCCCATCGGCTGCCGAGATAGCCGAAGACCAGAATCGCCAACAGCGACCCCAACACAGCCGCTGCCGCGACCATCATGATCTGACGAAAGCGACGAACCTGTGGCGCGTCGAACGAGGATGCCGGTCCTGGAGGTAGCAGCGAAGCCGACGAGACCAAAGCGGGGGCCGAGCTGTGCCCTGCCGACGGCGAGACGGGCACCAACGGTGGTTCCGTTTCCAACTCCGGCAAAGTATCGGCATTCGATGCGTCACGCGCCGTCTGCGGATGTTCCTCGGTCAATCGCGTTGGATTCAAGTCGTCGTAACTGCCGGAAACGGTGTTTTCCTGCGAGTCATAGCGCTGGGGTTTGGAACGAGCCCTTGGCGCGGACGGATCGCCGGCGGGCGATGGCGCCGCCGCTTTGGGCAGTCCGCCGAGCAGCGGCGATACGTGCGGCGATTCGACCATGACCATGCTGCGGCACTTCGGGCAAGCCACAATCTGGCCGACCGTCGACGCGTCGCGCACTTTGAGCCTGGCCTTGCAGGTGGAACAGGTAATCGTAAATGGTTCCAAGTTTCGGTCTCGTCAACGAGTGGACGGGCTGGTGAAGCGTCGCGATCGATCATTCCGGCGCGCGAAACACGGCCGGCAGTTCATACTTGTTCTTTTCCGCCATTTGGCGCGTAGTGATCAACACGATCTTCTTGCCTGCATCATCCGGATTATCGGCGATAACCCAAATCAGCTGCTGGTTCATTTCCGAAGGCAATTTGACGGTCTTGATCGGATTGGCCTTCATTACGACCGCCGTCAATATCTCGCCGACCGGCTTATCGGCCAAGTTGAAGTCGCGGACGGTCTGGTTGCGAGTGATGCCGTCGAGTTGCAAGTGATCGCCCATGATGCGGATCTTGAACTCGTGGGGCAGACCTTGCACGTTTTCCACGACGTCCTTGGCAATATCCTGCATGACGAATTCCAGCGAGTTCGCCTCGAAGGCCAATTTGGTGCGGTACTTTGCCAGCACTTCTTCAATACTGTTGAACTTCGCCGCCGGCTTCTCCGTGCTGGGAACCGGCGCCGCTGCGGGAGTCGAGGCCAAGAGCAGTTCGGTACCGAGCAACAGATTGTGCGCGGAATAGCCGGGCAACAGGCCGTTGATTATCGCCGATTCGCGTTCCACACCCACCCGCGACATTTTGTGGGCAAAGCGGACCATCTGCGGCAGCTGAAATCGCACTTTCTCCCAGTACGGATTCGCGCCCAGCCTCACGACATAGTCGAACATCGCATCGGGTACCTGTTCGAGCCGCCGCTGCAGATCCGATGCCAGACGCGTACGATCGAGATTAGGATTGGCCGCCAGCCGTACTTCCCAGTAAAAATCTCTGCCGAAGTGCATTCCCAACGCCAGTGCCTGCAGGTCGTCGCCCAGCAGCCATTCCAGCGCTCCGCGAATTTTTTTTGCTTCACCGAAATAGTAATTGCGACCTTCGGGGAGCAGTTCGCTGTAGAGAAAGTTCGGCGCGCCCAACAGTGTCACGTGCAGATCCCGGTCACTGTCGCGCAGAAGACGCTGTACGTCACTGCGCAGCACCGGCGGCGCCCCGTGCGCCTGCAGCGCTTCCCGCAGATCCTGCTCGGCGGACGCCATCACGAAGGTGCGCGACCCGCCACCGCTTTCGATGCCTTTTTCGTCACCCTGCTTGTCGCCGCCCTGGCTGTCGTCGGGAATCCAGAATGACCAGGAACCAGCGCGGAAAAACTCGACGTCGCCTTCCCGCGACGGCGACGCGTCGCTCCATCGGCCGCGGATCTGCTCCGCCTCCAGCGGCTCGATCAAGCGCACGACGACAGCCACTCGCGGCAGCGCGCCGTCGCTGGCGTACAGTCCCGCGATGAACTCGTCCATCTCCCGCAGCTCGAAGCCCGACGCCCGCAACCAATGCTGCAGCATCGATTCGAAATGCGGTCCGAGTGACTTCAGCACGGTGGGACCATGTTCGCTGGAAAGAAAGCCGGCCGCTCGGCAATGAATGAAGAATTGAGCTCCCGGGGGCAGATACCCCAAGTCAATCGCCGGCCCGGACGTTGGGGCGGCCCAAAGCGTCTTGCCGTCATCCGGTACGAGCACCAGATCCGAAGTTGCACCGCCATCCGGACGCTGGCCGGGCGTCGATCGCGACAGATCGGACGGTTCCGCCGCGGGCCTGTTCGAAGGGGTCCCCCGGTCGCTACCCGAACTGCTCCCCGCGCTGGCACTGGCCTCCGGGGCGATCGGCGTGCGCGCATTGTTCAGCACATAAACCAGCACGACCAGCAGCACAATCGCCAGTCCGGTCGACACCGTCCAGACCATAGGACCAGGGCCCCGCCGGCGGCTGCGATTTCTAAGTTGCGTCAATGGAGACGATGGGGGGCCTGCGATCGGCCCGATACCGGGCGGCTGGGTAGGGGGATGCGCCGAGGCATTTTCCGTCGCCGGGGGCTCCGTCGGGGGCATGCACTGCGCAATATTTTGTGGCGCTGTCCGCACCGCGTTCGGAACGCTCGCGACGCGCCGTGCCCGCAGCGCCTGCTCATAAGCCGACCAGGTCGGTGCCTGCGAACTCCGATCCGGCGCCCGCTCCACGGAGCGACGGGATGGGTCGACGAAGTTACTCAACTGTTCCGCAACCATTCCGATCTGTGGAAATCGCACGGAACGGTTCTTTGCCATCGCGTAGGCAACGATCTTCGCCAACGGAGCCGGCACGCCGAGGGGGGCCAATGGCTCAATCGGTTCCGCCGCATGGCGCGCCAGTTTTTCTGCCACATCGCCGCCGGGGAACGGCACGCGCCCCGCCATCATCTGATACAGCAGACAACCCAATGCGTAAACGTCCGAAAGCAGGTCGGGGACAAATCCGGGTGTGGCGAATTCCGGCGGCCAGTAATCGGCAGCCCAGGTCAGCGAGGGATCGACCAGCGTCGGACAGAACTCCTGCGCCGGAATGTCCAACACTACCTGCCCCTGCTCAGTGATCCGTACCGCACGCGCGGATAACATCCCATGGCAGATGCCTGACTCATGAAGCTGGGCGACGATTATCGCCACCGATCGACCGATCCGCGCCGACTCCTGGTAGGGCAACCGACCCGCGCCGGCGATCCATTGCTCCAGCGTTTCGCCCGGCGGATCTTCACTCACCAGAAACTTGTGCGATCCGAGGTCGACCGCTTCATGGAAACGGACCAGTTCGCCCATGGGAAAGGAAGCAAGGCTTGCGGTCCGCTGACGGATCGCGGCCCAGACACGAGTGTCGTGGACGCGCGAGTCGGTCAGGAACTGCAAACGAACCGGGTGCCGCGTCGGTTGATGGACGGCCCGAAACTGGCCGCCGACAAGTCCCTGATCCAGCCGATCGTAGACCAGATAGTCGCCATATTGAAAGGGACCTGGTCGGCCCGCCAGCAGGATCCGCGACTGGTACTTGCTGAAGACATTGGTGGCCACCAGCCAATCGGCAAGCGACTTGGCGTTCGATTGATCGGCAGCCCCTTTGACATGTCCCCAGCGCGTGGCGAGCATCTGGCATTGTTCGCCGTCCAGCAGCCGGCTTTCAATCGCAAGCCTCCAGAATTCCGAAACGGAAATCGCCATGGGATCAGCATTCCTCCATGCACCATCCTACCGCGAATCGAAGAAAAAGTCAGCGAATAGCCTGAACGTCCCGTGAGGATCCTGGCAATGCCCGGCCCGCGGCCGCCGAATTACATCGACGCGGCGCGCAATCCGTCGCCCGCGACCGCGGATTGCTGCTGGCCGGCCGCCGTTTCCGCTACAATCGTTGCCGCCCGTTCGATCGCCGCGGCGTCGACGTCCAGATGCGTCACGGCGCGAATCTGCGTGGCGCCGATCGCCAGGACCAGCACGCCCCGTTCCCGCAGAGCGGCGGCAAAATCGCCGGCCGACCCGAGTGCCGCATCCACCTGAAAAATGACGATATTCGAGTCGATCTGGTCGGGTACCAGCAGCAGGCCGGGGGTGCGGCGGACGGTGTCGGCCAATCTTCTCGCATTCCGATGATCGTCGGCCAGCCGCGAAATGTTATGTTCCAACGCATACAGCGCTCCGGCTGCCAGAATACCGGCCTGACGCATGCCGCCGCCAAACAGCTTTCGATGCCGACGAGCCTCGCGGATGACCGCCTTCGATCCGACCAGCGCTGACCCCACCGGCGCACCGAGCCCCTTACTGAAACAGACGCTGACCGTATCGAAATGCTGCGCCCAATCGCTGGCCGGTATGCCTGTCGCCACGACCGCATTGAACAGCCGGGCACCATCCAGATGGGTACGCAGGTCATTTTCTCGCGCCCATGCGCAAATCGCCTGCACCGAGGCGTGCGGCTGGATCCGGCCCGCGCCGCGATTGTGGGTGTTTTCCAGACAGACCAGCCGCGTTCGCACCAGATGGTCCTGAGCCGGACGAATCAGACCGCGCAACTGCGCGACATCCAGTACTCCATGAGTTCCCTCCACCGTCCGCGCCGCGAGCCCACTCAACTGCGCAAAGGCCGCCTGCTCATAATTGTAAATGTGGCAACCAGCCTCGCAAAGGAATTCGTCGCCCGGCTTGCAATGGATCCGCACCGCGATTTGATTGGTCATCGAACCGGACGGCATGAATAAGGCGTCCTCCTTGCCGAGCATTTCCGCGATCCGCGCCTGCAACCGGTCGCACGTCGGATCGCGATCGATGACGTCGTCGCCGACCTCCGCCTGCGCCATCGCCATGCGCATTTCCCGGGAAGGACGTGTTACAGTATCGCTGCGAAGATCAATGACGGCCTCGGACACGGTATCCACCTCGTCGAAAAGCATCCACCAGAATCACTTGCCTGTCTCTCGACCGCCACGCGTCGGCAGAGCGAGGCCGGGCACGTGGATTAGCGGCCGGCACGTCGAGCGGCCCATGATACCACGCGGAAGCAGCCTGGATGAGTGGCCTTGAACGCCCTCGAATACCGGGAGGTCGCCGGCGTTGCCGCATCAAGAGGGCATGGTGTCGTCGTGCTGCGCGGGTTCGCCGGCGACCGCGACATGCCGGCCGTAAATCAACGTGGCCACGGCGAGCCATTCCAGATTCAACACGGTGGCCCAGAGCACGCCCACGCCTCCGCCGGCACTGAAGCCGTAGCTGTGCAGGCCGGCCGCCAGCAGAAAGTTGATCACGTACCAGGAGACAATGATCGAGGCGAAACAGAGTACAGCGGAAACGGCCAGACCAAACTCGCGTACCCAGCCTACATACCGCGCGTGCAGTGGTATCACATAGCAAACCAGCGCTACCAGAGCCCCGACCTCCTTGGGATCCCAGCCCCAGAATCGCCCCCACGATTCGGCCGCCCACAATGCGCCCAAGAGCGTGCCTGTCGCCAGCAACAGGACGGCGATCTGCATCGCGCGATTCGTGAATTCGGCCAGCCGCTTCAGAGATTCTCGCGATCCTTTCCCGAACGCCAGCAGGCCGAGACTGATGTTGCCCAGTCCCCAGGCGAGCGCCGCCCCCGCGTAGCCCGCGACAATTGTCAGGACGTGCACCGTGAGCCAGAAATTCGTTCGCAGCACCGGCACCATCGGACTGATTTTCGGATCGAGCGCCAGCGGCAGTTGGTCGGCCAGAATCAACCCCAGCGCGGCCACCAGCGATCCAGCAATACCAATCACGCGCGATCGATATACGCACTCCAGCACCAGCGCAAACAGGCCGGTCATCCCGGCCACAAAAACCACCGTTTCATACATGTTGGCGACCGGGGCTCGCTCGGCAATGTACGTGCGAACCGTGAAACCCAGGATCTGCAGAGCCAGCGATGCCAGATAAACGCCGAACGCCAGGCGATACCAGATCGAGGAATCGAGACCCGATGCCAGCCCGAAACCGACCGCCGCGACCAACATCGCGATCCAGCCCCAACGGAACGGATGGAAGGAATTCAGCCAGCGCTCCCAGCCAATTCGGGTCGGACTCCAGCCGCCTCGGTTGCGTTCCCCAATCGCCGCGAGCAGTACAGTCGATGCGGCTTGAAACGCGGCATCGTCCCCGGCGTCGAAGGCGAGACAGGTACGCTCCCACAATCCGAGAATCGCTTCGACTGCCTCCGCCGGGAACGGATGCGCGTCGAGCAGACGCGCGTAGAAGTCGGGTAACAACAGCTCCAGGTAATCGAGGGCAGCCGCGCGAAACTCGGGTGTGTCCGGGCCCTGCTCCGCCTGCGGTATCTGCCGCAGTGACAGCCGCAGCCGTTCCAGCTGCTTTCGATCGTCCTCGGCAAGCTCTTTCTCCAGTAGAGGCAAGCACGCCTGATGCAGCGCGTCGAGATCCGAAATTTCGCTCGCCACCTGTTCGCGCTGGGCCATGAATCGCTGCATCCGCGACTCGTCAGGAAGCAGCTCCGCGAGCAGCCGATTCGTGCGCTGGCGGTCCTGCGATTGGAACGCCTCGTCAAATGCGTCGATGCGCGTGCGCCGCCGTTCCCCAAGCCGGTCCGCTAACTGGTCGATCGCAGCCTGAATCTGTTCCGCGGACCGCGTCCGCAGCGGGTCGAGCAACTTCTGCAACTCCGGGGAAAGATAGGCGAGCGGCCGTTCCAGAATCCGTTGCTGCGTCCAACTCGTCCAGAGCTCCGGACGTTCGGACATCAATTGCAGTTCCGCGAAGGAAAACCAGCCCGCATCCGGGACCGAATCGAGATTCACCAGCCGCAGCGGATCCTCGGCCCGCGCCACCGTCCGTTCCAGCTGAGCGACCGCTTCCGCGCGGTCCAGGCCGCTCGATTCGCTGAACTCGGCCAAGGAGACGACGCGGTCGGCGAGAATCGCCAGGTCACCCAACGTCGTGCTCCGCGCGCCGCGGACCGCGTCATACCGCTGCAATCGGCGGGCGACCTCCTCCGACTTCAGTTCGACCACCGACATGCGCTGATGCGCCTTCTCGCGAAACTCACCACGCAGCTGGCTGGCCCGTTTCACGACTTCCGCGAAGGCGGCCGACTGCCGCAGATCGCTGGGCGAGACAAACTTGCCGGTCGTCCATCCTTCGGGCAAATCGGGTCGACCCTTGGCAATTTCCTCCCGTACCCGGTGATGATCGCAGAGGATGAACGGAATCGTTTCCCAGCGGTTTGCCCGCGAGGCGCGCCAGGTCATAACGACGGCCAACGGTTCACCGCCTGCGAATCGCGACCCACCCGAGATCTCACGCAGTAATTCCTGGCAGGCCACTTCCAGCGGCTTGATCCGCGCATCCTGCACCGGTATTGCCGCCCAGGCCGCGAAATCAAATTGCCCCAGCGGCGGTCGCTGCGACGAGGCGGGCGGAACGGACGGGACCGACAGAATAAGCTGCCACGTCAGCACCAGCAGCGGCAACGCCAGCCCGATGACGGACAGTCGCAGGAAGAGCAGCAGCCTTCCGCCAAATCGACGCGTGGAACAGGTGTTTGCCGTGAGCGTTGCCGTCATTCCTCCAGCCTACCACGGAAGCTCTACGCGGCGTAGGCGAGTCATCCCACTTCAACGCGTGGCCGGATAATGCTCCACCGCCTCCCCTTCAATCGTCCGTGTCGGATCGACAAACAGCCAGGTTGCGGCCCCGCAGACAAGGACCAGGGCAACCACGTACATCGCCGGATCCCACTGGGCGCGGCCGGTGAACCCGAGCTCGGCGCGCCAATCGGCAAACAGCCCGAAAAACAACTGGCTGCCCATCGCGCCGATCACGCCCATGCCGTTGGCCAATCCAAAAAGTGCGCCGACATGCCGGCCGCTGATATCGGTCGTGGTGGACCACCAGGTCGACTGGTGAAAGAACATGCAGGCACACGAAAGCGCGGCGAGCCCCGCCGACCAAGTCGGGGAATCGAATTGTACCGAGATCAGCAGCGCAACGGCCGCCGAAGCATAACTGCAGCAGCCGATCATCCGCCGTGCCAACGACCAGTTCCGAGCCCGCCGGACAATCCGCCCCCCTACGATGCCGCCAATCTGCAATCCTAGCGCGCCACCCGCGAGCACCATGCTCGACAACCAACCCGACTCGACGTTGGTGAGTCCTCTGGCTTTCTGCAAATAGTTCGGATACCAGGAAAGGTAGAGGTACGAATTGAAGGCTCCGCAGGTGATGATCAACCCCAGCAGCCATAACGATCGCTGCTGGAACAACAGCCCCCAGGGAATCGCCACGTCGTGGGCGCGGCTGGGAGCGGGACCGCTGCGAATCCACTCCAGTTCCGCGGGCCGCACCCAGGAATGTTCGGCCGGATCATCGCGGAACCATGTATGGAACAGTGCCGCCCATGCCGCTCCTAAGACTCCAAAGACCACGAACGGCCAACGCCAGCCGCCCATGATCTCGATCATATAGGCCGCCAGGAACGGAGTGACCGCGCCTCCGACCAGCGAAAATGCCATGAAAGCGCCCTGTGCCGCTCCACGTTCCCGGTGCGGAAACCAGGTGGCAATCACGCGGGCCGTGTTCGGGTAGGCCCCGGCCTCGCCGGCCCCAAACAGGAACCGCACCAGCAGCAACGAATAAAAGCCAAAGCACATCGCGGTAGCGACCGTGAATACCGACCACCAGATTACAATCCGCGTCAGGATCCGCCGCGCTCCATACATGTCGCCCCAGCGCCCCGTCGGTACCTCGAACAGACCATACGCCAGCGTGAATGCCATCATCACCAGCGATTTCTTCCAATTGGTAAATCCAAAATCGTCGCCGATCGGGACGATCGCCTGCGACATGCAGACGCGGTCGATATACAACACAAACGACATGCTGCAGAGCATCGCCAGAACGACCCAGCGTGCCCTGGAGGGTCCCTCGCGATCGGACCGATCGAGCTCCCGCGAGCCGCTCTGAGCCGCGATCTCCACGGGATTCGGTCTTTGATTCGGATCCGTCATGATCGCAGAGGATATGCCGAGCGACGTGCCGCTGCAAGCAAATTCCCCCCGCTACCGAACTTCCCGCTGGACGACGCGCCGCGCTACCGCTACAACCGAGCCGTCCAACTCTCCGCAAGGAAACTCACCATGCGATTGCTCGGCTATGTCAGCGACGAACGCTATGTGGCGCTCGCCGATGTTGCGGTCGAATTCAGCAACGAACGGGGCCATTCCTGGGAATACCGCTCCCGCGCTTCCGGAGCCGTCTGGGGCGAACTGCCCGACGGTGATTACACCGCCACGCTGCAAAAGCCCGGATTCGGCGGTAAACGGGTGCCGTTCCACTGCGCCGACGGTCGGCCCCACCACTTTCGCCTGCTCGCCGACGGACTTGTCGGGTACATCTGGCCCAAGTGCGTTCGGAGCGGCGAGACGGCCGAATTTCGCGTGCACGCCGTGGAACCGTTCCAAGCCGAACTCTGGCATTACGGCTGGGAAACATCGTTCATTCGCGGACTGGGATGGCACGACGAACACGGCCCCCGCGCAACGATGCAAATTACCCCCGACGGTGACTATACCCAATGCGGCGCCCAATGGAACCGCATCGGTTACCAGGGCGGTAACCCGCAGCAGACCGTCACCGCGCCGGACCGATCGGGACTCTACTACATCCGCACCTCGACCCGCAGCGGACTCGAATTCTCATTCCCCTGGGTTGTCGCTCCCGCAAGCCCCCAGTCCTCCATCGCTGTCCTGGCGGCAAATATCACCTGGAACGCCTATAACAATTTCGGCGGACGCAGCAACTACATCCACGCCGACGATTTCCCTCCCACGCCCACCGTCAACGCCCGCCAGGAACTGAAACGCTACACCCAAGCCGATCATCAGACCTGGGGCTGCGATCATTACTCGCCCCTGGCCTTCGAACGTCCCGAACCGATCAACCATATCGATTTTCGAGAACGGATCACCGATCCGATTGAAGGCCGCGCCGCCTGCCATATCGCACCCGCCGAATGGCGACTCTTCGGCTGGCTGGAACGCGAGAACTTTCCGTACGACCTCTACACCGAAACGCAACTGCACCACGGCGTGCTCGACCTCAGTCGCTACCGACTGCTGATCATCAGCACCCACCCCGAATATTGGACCCGTAAAATGTACGACCGCGTCAATCATTGGGTGTTCCATGAAGGCGGACGCCTGATGTACCTGGGCGGCAATGGCCTCAATTGCGAAGTGTCGCTGTTCGACAACGACACCATGGTCGTGCATAACGGCAATATCTCCAGCCTCTGGCCCGAGGGAATCGGTGCCGAAAGCCGAATGGCGAAACGGCACGAATCCGAAGCCAACCTGCTGGGAGTCGTCTTCACGCCGTCCGGGATCATGACCGGAGCGCCGTACCGGGCCGTGCAAAGCAACCATTGGGTTTTCGCAGGCACCGAACTCCGAAACGGTGACCTGTTCGGCACCCGCTCCCTGCATCGCCGCTGCCCGGGCGGAGCCTCCGGTCACGAAACCGACAAGATTTCGGCCAGCTCCCCTCGAAACGTCCAGCTGCTCGCCAAGGGACTCAACCCGGACGATGGCGGCGCCGAAATGGTCCTGTTCGACACGCCCAGCGGGGGCGCGGTCTTCTCCGTCGGCTCCATCTGCTATCCCAGCTCCCTGCCCGTCGACGAATACGTTTCGAAAATCACCGCGAATGTGATTCGGCGCTTCGCCGAGTGAACGGGGAACGGGTTACGGGAATCGGGTTACGGGTTACGGGGAGCAATCCCCGCTTATGGGATTTCAAGCTTGCAATCAGTAGTGTGTAATACACTCACCGTCGATTGCCTGTTGCCTGTTCCCCGTTCCCCGTAACCCGTAACCCGTTCCCCGTAACCCGTAACCCGTAACCCGTAACCCGTAACCCGTAACCCGTAACCCGTAACCCGTAACCCGTAACCCGTAACCCGTAACCCGTAACCCGTA